>Ga0256829_1000083_pt1 | contig 125792 bp, 133 predicted proteins | sample 131447metaG_FD_185979 | JGI IMG/M metagenome (GOLD analysis project Ga0256829, IMG submission 185979) | Hydrothermal vent microbial communities from Lau Basin, Pacific Ocean - 131-447 | ecosystem: Environmental > Aquatic > Marine > Hydrothermal vents | place: Pacific Ocean: Lau Basin... | reverse complement strand
GATTATCTAAAAGATAATGGATGTGATATAATCCAAGGCTATTTTTACAGTAAGCCACTACCTATGAATAAAATGGAAAAATATCTAATAAGTTTTAAACATTAAAGTGGTGTCCCAAGCGAGATTCGAACTCACGACCTCTTGATTAGGAATCAAGTGCTCTATCCTGCTGAGCTATTGGGACAAGGAAGATTTTGAGATGACATTATACAACATAAAGTGATCTAAATCAATACTGTATCACAACAAGTCTAAAAAAATAAAAATATACAATAAAGAGAAAAAACTTGTAAAAGATAGGTTTTGTCCATGTTTAGAATAAATGCCATAGTTTTTTAAGCAATTTTAGTGTAAAATACCATTTTTCGTACGCCCATAGCTCAGCTGGATAGAGCATTTGATTGCGGTTCAAAAGGTCGGAGGTTCAAATCCTCTTGGGCGTGCCATACCTTAAGGATAAGTATGAAAGCTGTAGTTTTGCTAAACATGGGTGGTCCTAATAACCTTGATGAAGTTAGCCTATTCTTAAAAAATATGTTTAATGATGAAAACATCATAACAACAAAAAGCAAAATTCTAAGAAAATTTATAGCTTTTATGATTACAACTTTAAGAACAAAAAAAGCAAAAGAAAATTATAGCCTCTTAGGTGGCAAATCTCCAATAACAGAATATACCGTAAAATTAGTAAGAAAATTACAACAAAAATGTCCAGATATTTACATAACATTTGCTATGAAATACACTCCTTTATTTAGCAAACAAGTTATCCTGGATTTAAAAGATAAAAATATTAAAAAAGTTTTACTTATCCCACTTTATCCACATTTTTCAACTACAACAACCAAATCATCACTGGAAGATTTTATAATTACTGCAAAAAAATTATATCAAGATTTAGATATACAATTCATTCAGAGATTTTACAAAGAAGAGTTATACAATAAAGCAATTTTGCAACAAATTTCGCAAACTATGAAAAAAGAAAAGCCTGAAAAATATGATCTTATTTTTTCCGCCCACTCTTTGCCCCAAAAGATTATAGACAAAGGAGACAGCTATCAAAAAGAGATTATAGATAATGTCAATATTTTAAAACAAATGCTTCAATCACAAAATATCAATTTCAATAAAATACATTTGGCATATCAGTCAAAATTAGGTCCAATTAAATGGCTTGGTCCTTCGTTGGAGGACAAATTAAAAAGTATAGAAAATAAAAATGTCATAATATATCCATTGTCTTTTATAATCGATAATTCTGAAACAGAGTATGAACTTGATATTGAGTATAGAAAAATATCTCAAGATTTAAATTTTGATAATTATAAAATAGTGAAATGTTTAAATGATAATAATACTTTTATAACATTTTTAGAAAATCTTATGTATAATAAGGCAAGTTAATAAATATTTAAGGATATATACTGTGAATGATTTTATGCTTAAGCGGAGACAATCTCCTCCAAGACCTACACCAATTGATTCTGAAATTATTTTAAATAAAAAAGATTTTATAGTTTCAAGAACTGATTTAAAAGGTTATATTATTTATGCGAATGATTATTTTATTGAAATAAGTGCTTATTCAAAAGATGAGCTGATGGGAGTAAACCATAATATCATTAGACACCCAGATATGCCAAAACTTATCTTTAAAGTTTTATGGGATAGGATAAAAGCAGGTGAAAAAGTCTTTGCCTTTGTAAAAAACTTAAGAAAAGATGGAAAATTTTACTGGGTTTTAGCTGAAGTAGAGCCTGCAAGAAAAGGTGGAGAGATCATTGGGTATTACTCATTTAGAGTCAGAGCTCCCAGATTTGCATTAAAAGAAATTTCAAAAGTTTACAAACAACTTTTAGATGCTGAAAAATTAGGTGGTATGAAAGCTTCTCAAGAATTACTTGATAATTTTCTAAAAAGTAAAAAACTTACTTATGATGAATATATTCAAAAATTATTTAAAAGAGGTTTTGGTTTTGGAGGATTCTTAAGAGGTTTTGGAAGTGTATTTAAATAGCTTATCACTTCTTTTCTACTTTCAAATATCCCTCCTCAACCAACTCTTCAACAATTCTTCTAAACACAGGAACTGCAGTTTGTGAAGCATAATAATAATACTTTTTAGTTGGCCTCCTCACTAAAACTCCTATGGTGTAGTGATGAGTTTTATCATTTGCAAATCCATAAAACGAACTATTGTAAAAATTGGTATATTTTCCATGCTCTGCTATATGTGAAGTACCTGTTTTTCCACCTATTTGCAAACCATTTATATCTGTAGCCGTTCCTGTGCCTTTTCGTACTGTTTTTATTAGGATTTGTTTCATTCTTCTTGCTACTTCTATTGGGATTATTTGCTTATATCTTGAAGTATCTATAAAATATTTTCTACCGTAAGCATCCTGATAATAATTTAAAATAGTTGGTTTTACAGCTCTGCCGTTATTGTTAAAAATATTATATATTTTTAAAAGCTGCATAAATGTTGCCTCTATGCCATATCCATAGGCAGTAACCGCTTTATAAATCTCACTTTTTAATTCATAAATCTTTGGAATAACTCCAGTCCTCTCATAAGGAAGGTCGATACCGGTTTTTTTAGTAAAACCAAACTTTTTCAACCCATTATAATAATCTACATAATTTAATCTTTGAGCAAGTTGAGAAATCCCAACATTGCTTGAATGCACTATAACATCTTCTGCACTAAGCCATTCAAACTTATGAGAATCCCTTATGATCTTTTTGCCTATCCTGTACTTACCTCCATAAATACGGACTAATTCATAAGGATTTACCTTATGCTCCTCCAACAAAAGTGAAAATATAACAGGCTTCAAAACAGATCCTGGTTCATAAGGAAACTCGGTAGCAGTTATATTTAGGTTATCATATTGACTCTTTTTTATATGAGAGGGATTATATCTGTTTGATGATGCAAGCATTAAAATCTTACCTGTTTTGCTATCCATGACTGAGGCGACAATTTCTTTTGCTTTTAATTTTTTTTTGTAATTATCCAAAATATTTTCTACTATTTTTTGTAACTTTAAAGATATGTTTAGGTGCAAGTTAGAACCATCAATTCTTGTAACAATTTTACTGTATCCATTCAATATAATATTTCCTGCTATATCTTTACTACCTTCTATAATGCCGTCTTGAACAGGATTTAGTATCTTGTTGTACTCTTTTTCTAGACCATTAACGCCATATACTTTAGTCATCCTGTTTTTCTCATATTTTCTCACATAACCAATAACCGGAGTTAATGTATCTTTATACGGATAGACTCTATACTCCCCACTTTCTACTATATTAAGACCATGCAAAAAGGTAATACCTGTTTTTTTATTTTCATAAGATACAAAAACACCAAGTCTATATAATTTTCTGGCTAATTCTCTTAAGTGATATGCACTAATAGCATCAATTTTATATGAAAGAACGACTGTTCCAAAGTATGATTTGATACTTCGTTTGATATCTTTAATCTTTTCACCACTATAAAGTGAGTACAATTTTAAAAATAATTCTCTTTTATTTGGATTAATATTTCTAGTATCTACCACTGCTTTATAGAGTTTTTTACTGGTTGCAACAGTATAATTATGCGCACTTATTATGTTACCTCTTAATGCACTGTCTATATCTTTATTGTATAATCTTGGAAGTCTTCTATCTATCTGTGCCCAGTATAAAAGTGTAGCGATAAAAATCAAAAATCCAAGTAAAAGAAGAAAAAAAAGAAAAGGAATCTTGGCATTTTTTTGTTCGTATTTTTGCATAAATTAATATTTATGTTTACATTTGTGTTCTTGAAAGTTCTTTGTAGGCATTTAGAGCTTTATTTCGCACTTCCAACATGAGCTTCATACTTAACTCTGCCTTATCTATTGCGATAGCTGCTTGATGCAAGTCTTTTATGTTTCCGGTTGCAATATCACTCATCGCTTTATCACTTGTTTTTTGCAGATCATTTACTTCGCCGATAGTTTTGTTAAGTATTGATGAAAAATTATCATTATCTTTTTTGGAATCTTTTACACTATTTTGTAAATTTGACAATTTATTGATATTATTTATTGATGCACTCATCACAAGTCTCCTATCCTCTCAATATACCTATAGCACTTTGTGCCATAGCTTTAGAACTTTGAAAAGCTGCTACATTTGCCTGATAGGCTCTTGTTGCTTCTATAAGATCTGCCATTTCTATAACCGGATTTACATTTGGATATGCAACATAACCATTTTTATCGGCATCAGGATTTGATGGATCATATTTCATTTTAAAAGGCGAATCATCTCTTACAACTTTATCAACTTTGACGCTCATTATAGCAGGATTTGCCTTTTCTGACAAGTTTGAAATATCAAGTGAGCTTGAATCATTTAAAAAACTATTATTTTTATCTATTTGTTCATTTAGTGCTTTATCAAAATTTATAGCTTTAAATATAACTTCTCTTCGTCTATATGGTCCACCTTCACTCGTTCTTGTTGTATTTGCATTTGCAATGTTTGAGCTTATAAGATTTATTCTAAATCTTTCAGCAGAAAGCCCATGACCACTTATATCAAAGCCACTTAAAAATGACATTATTCTCTCCTATACTTTAGAAGAAGCATCTATAACACTTCTAAAAATAGCTGAATCTTTTTTTAATGCAGCTGTAATAGCATCATACATTATTGTATTTTTTGCCAATTCTGTTGTTTCCACATCTAAATCTACTGTATTTCCATCATTTCTTGCATCTTGCCCATTTCTAAAAAAAACTGTTGCCTTTTGTGAATTATCATCTTGCAAAGAGCCTAAATCTCTTGGATTTGTTCTTGCAAGCTTCAACTTATCATTTGTATTTGAACTGTATAGTTTGTTTGCTTCAAGCTGTAATGCATGCTCAAAGTCAATATCTCTTGATTTGTAATTAGGTGTATCTATGTTTGCTATATTACTTGAAATCATATCTGCTCTTAATGATCTATAGTTTAATGCTTTTTCCATGATATTGAATGATTTGCTAATTTCAAATGACATTTAAAACCTTTCAAATTTACTATTGATATATAAGCAATATTTGTTCCAAAAAAAAATGATATAATAACAACTTTTATAAGGAGTCTTAGAGTGAGAAAAACAATTTTATTAATTTTTATAATATCTAATTTACTGTATCTACAAGCAGATATGATTTCTGGTATAAATATAAAAAATAATATACAAATACAAAAAGAAAAATTATATTTAAATGGTGCGGGTATGAGATCTATACTCTTTTTTGATTTGTATATAGGTGCTCTTTATCTTAAAAGCAATTTAGATAATGCAAAAGATATCATCCTTTTAAAAAAACCTATGGATATAAGAATGTATATAACTTCATCATTGGTATTCAGCGGTAAGTTAAAAAGTGGTTTCAAGGAAGCATTTGAAAAATCAAAAGAATCGGGATTTAGCACTAAAAAAAGTAAAATAAATAGATTTTTAAACTCATTTGATGCAAAAATACAAAAAAAAGATATTTTTGACTTCTTATATCTACCTAAAACAGGTGTCACAATATACAAAAACGGCACACTATTGCGAACTGTAAAAGGTTATAATTTCAAAAAAGCACTTTTTGGTATATGGCTTGGTAAATATCCCGCTCAAGAAAGTTTAAAAGAAAAAATGTTAGGCAGGCAATAAAAATTGCATACAGACAAACCGCTATTTTTACTTGTTGTATTTATGATAGGTGTCGCTATAATATTTTCACTCTCTTTGTCATCATTTACTATACTTAGGTATGGATACAATGAATTTCATTACCTAATCAGAGAATTTCTTGTAGGAGTCTTATCAATACTTGTAATGTGGTCACTTTCTAGACTAAATCCCGACAAGTACTTTAACACCATAGGCTTTAGCATATTTTTTATATCACTAATTCTAATGGGGGTAATGCACTTCTTGCCAAGCAGCTATGTTACAGCAGCAGGAGGCGCTAAAAGATGGATAAGACTACCTGGCTTTTCACTCTCTCCTGTAGAATTTTTTAAAATTGGGTTTGTTTACTTTTTGTCTTGGAGTTTTGCCAGGAAACTAAATGAGGATAAAAAAAGTTTGAAAGAAGAATTAAAATTAATATTACCTTATGTAGGAGTATTTTTAGTTGCAGTCTATCTTATAGCTATATTACAAAATGATTTAGGTCAAGTAGTAGTCTTGGCACTAACTTTGGCGATAATGGCTTTTTTTGCAGGAACCAGTGCTAAACTTTTTATACTTACCATCTTTGGGAGTTTTATTGTAGCAACAATCGCAATCGTAACCTCCACACACAGAATAATAAGAATAAAAACCTGGTGGGCAACGATACAAAACATGGTTTTATCACTTTTTCCAGATAGTATTGCAAATATGCTAAGAGTTAAAAATGCACCTGAACCTTATCAAATATCCCACTCCTTAAATGCTATAAAGCATGGAGGACTTTTTGGTACAGGTCTTGGTAGCGGTACTTTTAAACTTGGATTTTTGAGTGAAGTACATACTGACTTTGTACTCGCCGGAATGTCTGAAGAAATAGGTGCAATAGGTGTTATAGTGGTAACTCTATGCATTATTGCGATAATATATAGAATATTTAAAATTGCAAATAGAAGCAAAGATAAAGTCAACTATCTTTTTTCTCTTGGAATTGGGCTTTTAATAACTTTTTCATTTTTAATCAACTCATACGGTATTACTTCTATCATACCAATGAAAGGAATCGCCGTTCCGTTTTTAAGCTATGGAGGAAGCTCAATGTTAGCTTCAAGTATCGGCGTTGGATTGGTTCTTATGATAAGTAAAAAAGCAGATTTGAGATAAAATGATAGCAATAACAGGAGGAGGCACAGGCGGGCATTTATCTATAGTTAAAAGCTTAAAAGAAGAATTAAACAAAAGAGGGATAAAGCCTGTATTTATAGGCTCGCAAAATGGACAGGATAAAAGTTGGTTTGAAAATGATACAGGATTTGAAGAAAAATACTTTTTTAATACAACAGGTGTGGTGAATAAAAACAAAATAGGTAAAATTTTTTCTTTATTTAAGATTTTTTTATATTCTTTAAAATGCTTCTTTATATTTAAGAAGCATCACATAAAAAAAATTATTTCCGTAGGAGGATATTCAGCTGCTGCGGCTTCTTTTGGAGCTGTTTTATTTAAAAAAGAGTTATATATACATGAGCAAAATGCAAAAAAAGGAGCATTAAATATAAAACTGTCTCATTATGCAATAGCTACATTTAGCTCTTATCTATCTGATTCGCCGGTTAAGGATTATCCTGTAAATAATAGATTTTTCGAACTTGCAAGAGAAAGAAGCTCTCTTGGGACTATTATATTTTTAGGCGGGAGTCAAGGTGCGTCTTTTATAAACTCTTTGGCAATGCAAATCGCCCCAAAACTTTTACAAAAAAATATTTCTATCATACATCAGTGTGGAAAAACTCAATATAAACAAATAAAAGAATACTACAAAAAAAATAATTTACAAGTTGATTTATATGATTTTACAAATGACATACCAAGTCTTCTTAATAAAGCTGACATATCTATAAGCAGAAGTGGCGCTAGTACGCTTTGGGAGCTTTGTGCTTCCAGGCTTCCTTCTATCTTTATACCGTTTCCTTATGCAGCATCTGATCACCAATACTTTAATGCAAAATTCTTAGAAGAAAAAAAACTTGCATTTATTCTTAGAGAAAGTGAGGCAACTTCGCAAAAAGTCTTAAATATTATTAATAAAATAGACATAAAAAAGATTAACTCCTTATTGCCTCACACAATCCATCCAAACGGAAGTCAAAAAATTATTGACTTTATATTAACTCATCATTCTTAGGGTTTAATAAAAAAGTAATATTTTTTGCCAATCCCTTTTTGTCAATTTTATTATCTTTATTCATATAAATATTCTCTTCTAACTTAGTTACAATATTTTTTATTTCCTTACTTTTATCTACCAATGGAAGTAAAATTTTCAATAATTCTTTATCATCTTTTGCATGTTTAATTTTATATGAGAGAGGATGCTCAGACTGCTCTTTCTTGAAATTGAAGATTTTTGGAAAAATCATTATAACTATACCAACAAACAATCCAATAATAAAATATATCCATTTCTCAAAAGGATTTTTGTTTTTGTAAACAATTTTCTCCTTAGCAATACTTTTATTCACACCACTTTGCACTATATTGTGAGAAACAAGAGAAGGAGTTCCTGTTACATTTATTTTTATACTTTTTGTTTGAATAGTCTTTACACTATTGGTTAATTTATCAAAGAATGAAAATTTAATAGAAGGGATAACATAACTTTTATTGGCTATGATTGCAAATTTTTGTGTAAATTTTCCTTTATACTCTCCTTTTTGAAGAAACGAATTTCTAATTGGTTTATCTTTATAGATTGTTGCTCCTGGAATTTTTAAATCAAAACTGTCTATATTATCAATATTTCCGCTACCTGATATACTAAGAGTAAGATTTACAGGTTCATTCGCTTTTGTATTTGTTTTATCCACTCTATCTGAAATATGAAAATCACCATATTCACTTATTCCATTTGGCAACGGCTTCACTTTTAAACTCAACTCATTTGAATAAATATTTTTCCATCTAAGTCTTTGCAACATAAATGCAAAAGGATCTCTTGTCTCAACTATTTTGGCAATGGAAACTTTTACTGCCGGTATTTTTATGATACCTGATTGTTGAGGTATCAGTATATAGCTGAGATTGTGTATAACATAATCTCCAACAATTTCTTTTTTATCTTTTCCATCTGTTTGAACCCAAAAATTTGGAAAACTTGGACTCTTAAATTCAATACTTTTAACCTGCGCACTTCTTTTTTGTTTAAATATGATTTTTAGCACAACAGGTTCACCAACATAGGCACTACTTTTGTTTGTAATCATTCTTAGCGTAAAATCAGCATTTTTTCCATTGATTGGACTTTTTACAACTTTTATTTTTATGGGATTTGTATATTCCGCCTTTGTTCCAACTATTATCTTATATGATGGTATTGTTATACTGTCTAATGGAGTAAAAGTATAACTATTTGTTACAGTTTTACTTGTTTGTCCATTAATTATACTGATACTTTGAGATGTTTCGGTCGAACTTATATTAAAGCCACCTATTGAGTTAATCGTTGGAAATTTAATATTTTCCCCATTAGCTGTGAGACTTAGTGTTACTTCATTACCCCTTACAACCTCACTTTGGCTAAGTGTTGCTTTAACATTTGCAAAAAGTGCCGTTACTGTTATAGTTATAATTATTATTATTTTTTTAAAATTCATATATCCTCCCTACCAATCTTTTCCATTATATTTTAAATTATTTACTTTTGTATTTATTTCAAGCGGTAATGTTTTTGCTCTTTTGTTAAACATTATTCTTGTCCATTTTTTCTCTTCAGCATCACTCATAATCTTTTTGTTTATACCTTGTGATTTTGCATTTTTCATCTTATTTTGTTTAGCTTTACTTTTCTTTTGGCTTTTTTTTGTAGATTTTTTTCTATTTTCTTTCTTTTTTGCCGAATTATTTTGTTTTTGTTTTTTATTATTTTCTCTTTTTTTATTTTTAGATCCGCTATTAGACTTATTATTCTTTGAATTTTTACTATTCTTTTTTGAATTTTTACCATTAGATTTCTTGCCATTACCATTTTTATTTTTTTTCTTATTTTTCTTATTTTTATTCCTGTTTTTTTTCTTTTTCAATAACTTTTCAATTAATTCTAAATTATGTTTTGCATCTTTATCATTCTTTAGCTTTAAAGCTTTTTTATATGAATCAATGGCTTCTTGGTATTTTTTTAAATAAGCATAAGAGTTTCCCTCATTAAAATACTTGTCAAATTCCAAGTTTTCAGTTTTATTTTTCACACCTTTATATTGCTTCAATGCTTCTTTGTATTTTTTCTGCTTATAAAGAGAATTAGCAAGATTATATTTTAACTGTGCACTATTTGGGTTATTTTCCAATAAGTTTTTGTATAATTTTGCAGCATTTGCATAAGATCCGCCATCATAGTACTCTTTAGCCTGTTTAATATGCTGAAAGTCTAAAATACCAGCTTTAAGCACCGTAGTAGGAATAAATAAAATTATTAAAAATACCAATGCTCCTTTAGCTATTTTTCTTTTCGGCATAGAGCTAAATCCAAATAACATAAACATTATTGCTGCCCATAAAGGATAATAAAATAATTCTTTATAAGTTTTTATAATTTTATTTCTTTGTTTGGTCTGTTTTACTCTGTTTTTTATACTCTCCTGCAATTTCTTAATGCTTGTTCCGCTATAATCACCTACTATATATGCCCCGCCACTTTGAATAGCCAATTTTTTAATCGCACTATTTAATCTGACTATCACGATATTGCCATTTTTATCTTTTAATACATCAGAACCAATTCTAATAGTACTTCCTTTTTCCGTTCCAATAGCATAAACATAGACCCTGATATTATGTTTTTTTGCATATTTTATCTCTTTTGTAAAATTATTTCCGTCTCCTCCGTCAGTAAACAAGACTAATATTTTCTCTTTTTCATTTTTCAAAAATCTATTTGCCAGATAAAGCGGAGCCATAAGGTCAGTGCCGTCTTGATTTAATGAATTTGTACTTAAATTATTGACTAAATATTCGACCGTATTGGTATCATCACTAAGAGGAGATACTAAAAATCCTACTCTACTAAAAGCAATCACGCCAAATCTGGCTTTTTTATAATCATTCATTAAGTCTATAACTCTTTTTTTGGCAAAATCCAATCTATTTGGATATATATCATTTGCAAGCATAGATTTTGATATATCGATACCTACGAGTACATCAATTGTACTGCTTTTTACATTTATTTCTCCCTTTGGAATAACAGGTCTTGCAAATGCAACAACCATTAGAATTAATGCTAAAGATAAAAATATATTTCTTCCTTTTTGACCGATACTGCCATCTTTAATTTTAAGTTTTTCCATTATATCTTTAGAATACAATCTATCAACTTGGCTTTTATTTGTAAAAATTAAAAATAACAAAAAAAGTAAAGGCAAAAGCATAAAATATAAATATTCAGGGTGTAAAAATATCATGCTGTACCCCTTTTATTGATAAGATAAAGATACAAAAGAAGTGATATAACTGCTAAAAAAAGTGGATATGGGTATAGGTAACTTTTTTGTATATATTTATCACTTTTAAGCTCACTTTTTTCCAGTTTGTCTATATTGCTATAAATTTTTTGAAGTTCTTCTTTTGAATTTGCGGCGAAGAATTTACCTCCTGTATCTTTTGCTATTTTCACAAGCTCATTTTTATTAAAATCACCATTTGCTCCTATACCAATAGTATAGACTTTGATACCATATTTTTTTAGTAACCGCATACTGACACTAAAAGGTACTGTTTGAGCATTATTCTCTCCATCAGTTAAGAGTATGATTATCTTGCTTTTTGCTTTACTTGATTTAAAAAGCTTTCCACCAAAAAATAGTGCATCATATATGCTAGTATAGCTATTGCCTGCCATTCCCACTTTTAGATTATTGAGTATTTTAAGTAACATACTTTTATCATAAGTCAAAGGAGAAGCTATATATGCAAAATCTGCAAATACTACTATTCCCATTTGATCATGCTCTCTTTTTTTAATAAATTTTCTAACTATCTTTTTTACAATTGCAAATTTATTTACATATCCGGGAGCATTCATTGATCTGCTTATATCAAGCAGTAACCCTATTGCATATCCTTTATTTCTTTGTATTTCTATCTTGTTTTCTATAACAGGAGACATAAGTGCTACTATCAAAGATACTATAGAAAGCCATTTAAAAAATAATAAAATCATGGACTGTTTTTGTGCTGATTTTTGTAAAAGTGCCATATGAGGAAATATAATAGCTTCAAATCTGGCTTTACAAAAGTATGCACAAAATAAAAATACAAATACAATCAAAAAAGCATAAGGGTGTTCAAAAATAATACTACCCATGACATACCTCTAAAAATAAATTCAAATATTTTTTACTTTCATTGTTTAATTTAGGAGGATTTTTTACATATTTATATCTGTCTAATTCTTTTAAAAGTTGATTTAATATATCTTTACTTTCTTTTGTATCTGCAATTTTTCTTGCATATTTTGTTATGTCATAAGCCGCTTTTTTTGAATCTTTAAAATCAATATTTTTTAATCTTTGTATATATATTTTTCTATTTGATTTTTTCCTATTTTTTAGTATATTTATAATATATATAAAAAGTGCAAATAATAAAATAATACTGACAATAATAATTGTTAAAAATACATAAAAGCTCACATCAGGAACATGAACAATACTTCTAATATCTCTTAAACCCTTTAATTCTTGCAATTTTAAACTCCTGCAAACAGTTTTGATATTTTTACAAAAGGATCATCATCACAATAAATCTTTGTAAACCTGATTCTATTTTGTAGAAAATGCTTATAAAGTTTATAGTCATTTTCCATAATTAATTTTTTATATTTTTTAATACTGCTATTATTCAAATCCATTTGAGATATATTTTTATTTTCAGGATCAATTAAATTCAAAAATCCAAATACCGGCGGATCTTCTTCCAACCTGTCTCTTATGATAAATGAAACGACTTCATGCTTTTTTGAAAGCAAACTAAGGTCTATATCTCCGACAAAATCACCAACTAAAAAAATAATAGATTTTCTTTTTACTCTTTTTCTTATATATGAAACCAGAGCCTTATAATCGATACTTTTTCCGATAGGATTAAACTCAAGTATTTTTTCTACTCCACTGTAAACACCAAAAATCTTCTTTGTAGGTTTTTGAAAGCTTTCCTCTTTTTGTGTAAATATCAATGAGCTGAAATTATCAGAATTTTTGACAGAAGAAAAAGATAAAAGTGCGAAAACTTCAGCTATTACATCTTGTTTTAAAACCTTAGAACCAAAGTAAACACTTCCTCCCAAAAGAGAAATTATCACAATATTTAACTCTTTTTCTTCTTTAAATATTTTTATATACGGTTTTTGCTGCTTAGCTGTAACTTTCCAGTCTATTTTCCTAACATCATCACCAAAGTGGTACTCTCTTAGTTCAACAAAATCAAATCCTTCTCCCTCAAAATTTGAAATATTGTTACCGGAAATTTCACTAAAAATTTTTCTTTTTGTTTTGATGACAATCTTTTTCAGCTTATGTTTATTTACATCTTTCATATTGATTCTCACCTAAGGCATCGGAATTTTTTGTATCACTTTATCAATAATTTGATCACTGTTGATACCTTCTGCTTCTGCTTCATAAGATAGTATGATTCTATGTCTCATAATTTCTTTTGCAATATGAGCAATATCTACAGGAGTTACAAAATCTCTCCCTCTAAGATATGCAAAAGCACGAGACCCTTTGTAAAGATTGATAGATGCTCTAGGACTAACTCCAAAACTTATATATTCTTTTATATCTTCAAGGCCGTAAAGTTCAGGTTCTCTTGTAGCAAAAGTAAGATTTGCAATATACTCTTCAACCTCTTTATCAATATGTATTTTAAGTATATCTTCTTTTATTTTATCTATATTTTCTTTTGTAGCTACTTGATTTATTTTTTCATACGACCCATTTGCTACTCTTCTTGCGATTTCTACTTCTTCTTCTTTTGTATTGTACCCAACTACAATTTTGAGCATAAATCTATCAAGTTGAGCTTCTGGAAGGTTGTAAGCTCCCTCTTGTTCTACAGGATTCTGTGTAGCTAAAGTTAAAAATGGTCTATCTACAGCAAAAGTTTGATCTCCTATGGTTACTTGTTTTTCTTGCATAACTTCCAAAAGAGCTGATTGAACTTTAGCAGGAGCCCTGTTTATCTCATCTGCAAGTAAAATATTGGTAAAAACAGGACCTTGTTTTATTTTGAATTCATTATTTTTTGGATCATATATCTCAGTTCCTATAATATCACTAGGTAATAAATCCGGAGTAAATTGAACTCTTTTGAAATGCAATCCCAGAGATTTTGCAAAGGAGTTGACAGTAGTAGTCTTAGCAAGACCAGGAACACCTTCTAAAAGTATATGCCCATCACACAGCAAGCCTATTATCAAAGCTTCAATCATCTCATCTTGCCCGATAACAACTTTTTTAATCTCTTTTTTTATACTTTCTATTATTTCAAGCATCTCTTCTCCCATTAATCATTTAATTTCGAAAGTATAAGATAAAAGTTTAAATGTATGGTAAATGAAATAAGTTACTGACCTTACGCACATTTTTCTTGAAAAGCTTTACTTTTCGTAGCTTTAGGGGATCGTAGGGACTTTGAGTTTCTGCCACTATAATGAGCTTTGCCCATTATAGTGGCCAAGGTCAGTAAGTTATTTTAGTGCAAATCTAACCAGAGCACTGCCCCATGTAAGACCGCCTCCAAAAGTATCAAGCAACATCAAGTCACCGTACTTTAAATTATTGTTTTCATAAGCATCATTGATAGCCATCGGTATTGAAGCTGCTGAAGTATTACCGTATTTTGCCACCGTGAGTACCGTTTTATTTTTAGGAAAATCAAGCTTATTTCTTACATATTCAATAATTCTGTAATTTGCTTGATGCGGTATAAATCTATCTACATCGCTTGAAGTCAAATTATTTCTTCTTAATATTTCTATAACATCTTCAGTCAATGTTTTTACTGCAATTTTAAAAGTTTCGTTTCCAGCCATTCTCATAAAATGCATCTCTTTTTTCAATGTTTCATTGGAAGCCGGATATTTTGATCCTCCGCCTGGAGTTATCAACAAATCAGAATATTTTCCATCAGAAGAAGCCATAACATCAAGTATTGCTTCATTTTTATCTTCTGTTTTTCCAATAACAGCTGCTCCTGCACCATCACCAAATATAACACAAGTACCTCTATCTTTATAATTAGTAATTGCACTTAATTTTTCTGCCCCTATAACTAATATATTTTTTTTAAGTCCTGATTCTATAAATGATTTTGCTATTGACAAAGAGTATACAAATCCGCTACAAGCAGCACTTATATCAAATGCCATTATATTTTTTATACCTAATTTATCAGCTACCAAACAGGCAGTAGAAGGCATACACAAATAATCAGGGCTGATAGTTGCCAAAATTACAGCATCAATATCATTTTTATCTATATTTGCTCTTTTTATTGCTATTTTTGCCGCTTCATACGCCAAATCACTGGTTGCTTGATCATGATTTGCAATATGTCTTACTTCTATACCTGTCCTTTTCTTAATCCATTCATCACTGGTATCAACAATTTTTTCAAGATCAAAATTTGTCAATTTTTTCTCAGGTACATAAGAGCCTATGGATTTAAAAGAAGCGAACATGTATTTTCCTTATGATTTTATACTGTTAAGCTCATTTAATTTTTTTTCAATATCACGGTTTATATTTGAATTGGAAAAATTAATAGCTTGAAATATTGCATTTTTTATAGCTTTTGAATTACTTTTGCCATGACTTATAATAGCGCATCCGTCTATACCTATGAGAGGAGCTCCTCCGTATTCAGCATAGTCAACCTGTTTTTTCAAAACTCTAAAAACTTTTCTCATTAAGATTGCTCCTGTTATTGCAAGTGGAGATTTTCTTACATTTTTCTTTATAATCTTTGTGATAGACTCAGCAACGCCTTCACTTGTTTTTAAAAGTATATTACCTACAAAACCATCACATATTACAACATCAACGCTACCATCAAAGATATTATTGCCTTCTATATTTCCAACAAAAGATGGTAATGCTTCTAACAACTTATATGCCTCTTTAGTCATTTCATTACCCTTGGAAGACTCTTCTCCGTTTGCAAGCAAGCCAATCTTCGGATTTTCTATGCTAAGAACATCTTTAGAATATGCTTCCCCCATAATACCAAATTCGAAAAGATGATTTGCTTTTGAATCCACATTCGCACCAACATCAAGAACCAATGAAGACCCACCATTTATAGTTGGCATCATCGTAGCTATGGCAGGTCGACTTATGCCTTTTATCCTTCCGATTCGAAGTGTTGCCAAGCTCATAGTAGCCCCGCTATGTCCGGCAGATACAACAGCATCAGCTTCTTTATTTTTTACCAATTCAACAGCTTTATAGATAGAGCTTTCTTTTCTCTTTAAAGCATCAGTAGCTAAATCTTTCATACTAATTACATCATTTGCTTCGACTATACTTATATGACTTCTGTATCTTGCAGGAATAAAAGGAGCAATAAGCTCTTCCTTCCCAATCAATATAGCTTTAAAATCTCTTATTTTTAAAGCCTGAATAGTTCCTTTAACAATAGGAGCAGATCCGATGTCTCCACCCATAGCATCTATTGCAATAGTTTGCATTATTTAGTTTTATATTCGCCGGTAGTCTTATTTATGTGATGAGGCATTCTCCAAGTACCGTCACTATCTTTAACCGGTCTTGGTAGTGTTAATTTATAGTGTGTTCTTCTTTTTGCGGCTCTTGTTTTGCTGACCCTTCTCTTTGGTACTGCCATCTTATCTCCTTCAATTCATTTTCTATGTTTTATTATATCAAAATTTTAACAAAATAGGGATAATCCCAACTCTATAATTTCTAACTTATCTCTCTTTTTGCAAAAAAGAAATCTATCTCTATCTTTGCATTTTCCAAGGAATCACTTCCATGAACTGCATTTGCATCAATATCTTTAGCAAAATCAGCTCTAATAGTTCCTTTTTCCGCCTCTTTTGGATTTGTTGCACCCATTAATTCTCTATTTTTAAGTACAGCATTTTCGCCTTCTAAGACTATCACAACAACAGCTCCACTAGTCATAAATTCTACCAATGCATTGAAAAATGGTCTCTCAGCATGAACTGCATAAAAACTTTCAGCATCTTTTTTGCTTAGTTCAATCTTTTTCATAGCGGCAATTTTAAGGTCATTGCTTTCAAATCTATCTATAATTTTACCTATGACATTTTTTTTAACAGCATCAGGCTTTATAATAGAAAGTGTTTGTTCCATAATATATCTCCAGTTTATAAAATAATTTTAAGAGAGGGATAATAGCAAACTTTTTATATGATTTAGATTAAATTAAAAAAATAAATAAGATATTGAAAAGATTTTGTGGAGAAAAAGACAAAAAAATTATTTTTTGCCTTTTTTTATTTTTTATTCTACGACTGGAGTTCCTGTTTCACCTCTGTCATCTCTTTTAGGTTGATCTGGTGCAACACTAGGATCATCCCATACAATACATCCTTCAGTTGGACAAGCTTCTGCACAAGCAGGGACATCATTGTGTCCTACGCATTCTACACATTTATCTGCATATACATAATAAATCTCTTCCCCTGTTGGGTTATCTTCATCATCAACTATAGCTTCAACTGGGCACTCATCTATACAGGCACCACAACTAATACATATATCTGTTATTTTTACAGCCATTTCATCTCCTTTAAAAATTTACAAAAACTATACCAAATTTAAAATAAAACAGATATTAAATTCCAAAATAGTTTTTAATATTATTAATTTTATTAATTTTCTCCCAAGTAAATTCAGGTAATTCTCTTCCAAAATGCCCATAACTCGCTGTTTTAGAATAAATTGGCCTAAGCAAATCTAATTCAGTTATAATACCTTTTGGGGTTAAATTAAATAATTCTGCGATACATTTTTCTATTTTATCATCACTAAATATTCCAGTATTTCCGGTATCTACCATGATTGAAACTGGCTCAACTACTCCAATAGCATAAGCAATCTGAATTGTTGCTTTCTCACAAATACCGCTTGCGACAAGATTTTTAGCTATGTATCTACCCATATATGCTGCGCTTCTATCAACTTTTGTAGGATCTTTACCACTAAAAGCACCGCCTCCGTGAGGGCATGAACCACCATAAGTATCAACTATTATCTTTCGCCCCGTAAGCCCCGCATCTCCTTGAGGACCTCCAATAACAAATCTACCAGTGGGATTTATATGATATTTTATATTATCACAATCAATACCTTCTGGAAGCTCAGGTAGAACAATCTCTTCAATAACCGCATCTTTTAGTTTATTATATGGTACATCAGGTGAATGCTGGGTTGATATAACAATGGTATCAATAGCTTTTGGTTTACCATTTTCATACTTTATACTAACTTGCGCTTTTCCATCGGGTCTTAAAAAAGGAAGAACTCCACTTTTTCTTTTATTTGCTAATCCCAAAGTTAATTTATGGGCTAAATAGATAGGTAACGGCATAAAAGTATCAGTCTCATTGCAGGCATATCCAAACATCAACCCTTGATCTCCTGCACCTATTTCACCATCTTCTTGATCAACACCTTGATTTATATCAGGGCTTTGTTCGCCAACTCCATTTAAAACTCCGGCACTCCTGTAATCAAATCCAAAATTAGCATCAGTATAGCCAATCTCTCTAATAACACCTCTTGCAATTTCTTGCATAGGTGCATAAATATTTGTCTTTATCTCACCGGCTATAACACAAAATCCATTTGACAAAAGAGTTTCACATGCAACTCTAGCCTTCGTATCTCTTTGAATAATATAATCAAGCACCGCATCACTGATTTGGTCAGCCATTTTATCAGGATGGCCCTCAGTAACCGATTCACTTGTAAATAAAAAATTTTTTGCCATAAAACAATCCTATATTAAAATTTATGTGATTATACCAAAAAATATTTAAAATTACTTCTTAATGTAATATAGATTGATTTTTAAAAAATTATTTAATAATAATTATGATACAATTTCATTGTTAATAAAAATTATTATTTAGGAGTATAAAATGATTGTTACAAATAAGGCACCAGATTTTACTGCGACCGCAGTATTGGGAAATAATGAAATAGTTGATGATTTTAATCTTTATGAAAATTTTGGAGAAAAAGGAACCGTAGTATTTTTTTATCCACTTGATTTTACTTTTGTTTGTCCATCAGAAATAATCGCATTTGATCATAGACTTAGTGAATTTGCAGATCGTGGTATAAATGTGATTGGTATTTCTATTGACTCTCAATTCTCTCATTTTGCATGGAAAAACACTCCAGTAAATGAAGGTGGTATAGGACAGGTTAGATTTCCTTTGGTTGCTGATTTAAATAAACAAATTGCAAGAGATTTTGATGTCCTTCTCAATGAAAGTGTTGCACTAAGAGGCTCATTTCTTATTGATACAGACGGTACCGTAAGACATGCCGTAGTTAATGACTTGCCACTTGGAAGAAATATTGACGAAATGCTAAGAATGGTAGACAGTATGCTTTTTACCAATGAATATGGCGAAGTGTGCCCTGCTGGATGGCACAAAGGCGAAGAAGGCATGAAAGCTTCAACTGATGGTGTGGCAGAATACCTCGATAAACACGCAAAAGAGCTTTAATAAATCAGGTAGTTAATGATTTAAATCATTAACTACCTTCTTAGCCAACTGTTCTGGCAAAAGTTTTAAACTCTCTTCTACTATCTTAGTATTACCATGCTCTATAAACTTATCTTCATACTCAAATGATACAAGACGAATATCTGTTATATTTTCATTTGTTAAAACTTCCAATATTGCAGATCCTACGCCACCACTTTTCACACTATCACTGAAAATGTACCATTTTTTATATTTTTTAGATAAGCTGATTAAATTTTCTATATCTATAGGTTTCACAAATACTAAATCCAAAATAGCTGGGTCTAACTCTTCTTTTAAAATCTCAAAAACTTCACAGGCTTTTCCAACACCATTTCCATATCCGATAAAAAGTATATCTTTACCCTCTTTTAAAAGTTGTGATTTTCCTATTTTGTATGGTTTGGCAGGAAATTTGGAAGAATCTGAAAAATTACCTCTTGGATATCTAAAAGCACAAGGTGAGTGCATATCATACGCAAAATCTATAGAATATTTCATACTAAGCTCATCTCTAGGAGCAAAAATAGTCATATTTGGAATAGCTCTAAGATATGAAATATCAAATAGTCCCTGATGAGTTTCTCCATCTTCCCCAACTATACCGGCTCTGTCTATGGCAAATACAGCAGGTACTGCCATTATACAAATATCATGTATCACCTGGTCATAGGCTCTTTGTAAAAAAGTTGAATATATCGATATATATGGTTTGAAACCCTCTTTGGCCAATGCTGCCATGGATGTAACTGCGTGTTGTTCTGCGATACCTACATCCCAAAATCTATCCGGAAATGCATCCATGCATTTTTTCAAACCTGTTCCGCTTGGCATTGCTGCTGTTACACCAACAATATCCTCTTTTTTTTGTGCTAATTCATACAAATATTTACTAAAAAGAGTTGTAGCATCTTGAGTTCCTTTTTTCTTTTTTGGTTCACCTGTTTTCAAATCAAAAGGTCCCACTCCATGCCAATTTTCAAAATGACCCTCTGCTTTTGTATAACCTTTACCTTTTAAAGTTTGGGCATGGATTATAACCGGACCTTTAAACTTTTTTGCAATTTTCAAAGTATCAATAATCTCTTTTATATTATGTCCGTCTATTGGACCAATATAGTCAATACCAAGCTCTTCAAAAAGCATACCTGGGGTTATCAGTTTCAACCAATCTTCAAATTTCCTAGCCATATAAGCTGCACTTTCAGGAACATGATTTAAAAATTTTTCTGTCTTCTTTTTAAATCTTTGAAAAGCATTTTCAGCCATTTTTTTTGATAAATATTTACTAATGGCTCCTATTGGCTTTGAGATACTCATCTCATTATCATTTAGTATAATAACTACTGGATATTTTTTATCCCCTAACTCATTCAAAGCTTCATAAACGATTCCTGCACTCATGGAGCCATCACCTATCAATGCAACTGGCAATCTATCTTCATTTTTCAATTTTATTGCTTTTGCAGCACCAACAGCCAAAGAGACAGAAGTAGAACTATGTCCAGCTATAAAATAATCATATTTTGATTCTTTTGGTTTTGTATATCCGCTTATTCCTTTAAATTGTCTCAATGTTTCAAACTCATCCCATCTTCCACTTAATAATTTATGGGCATATGCTTGATGACTGACATCAAAAATGAAAGGATCTTTTTCCGAATCGAAAACAAAATGCATACCGACTATAAGCTCAACTGCGCCTATTGGCGAGCTTAAATGACCGCCATTTTTACTGACAGTATCTAAAATCCTTTCTCTTATTTTTAAACTTAATTCTTTTAATTCTTCAATATTTTTATCTTTTATATTCATGTTTTTTACTTTATAATTTTTCTGACAATAATTGTTTTGCTCTGTCTATTCTTGTATTTATATCCCCGTCTATATTGCCAAGATCACTAAGCAATATAACTCCGCCTTCACTTATGGCATCATCTTTAAAAACTTCTATATTTTTAAATTGTGAAAAATTTTCTTTTATAAATTCATAATCTTTAGGATTTGTTTTTATACTTATTTTATTTGCATTTTTAATATCATTTATCAAATTTTTTGCCAATGATAATGCAATGTCACTACTATTTTTAGAAATCTCTTGTACAATAACCTCTTTTGCAATTTCAAGAGAGGCATGAGATAATTCATCTTTTAATGTATCCATATAAGTTTTGCATTCACCAAAAGTATCATCTAACTTCCTAATTGAATTTTTATATTGTATTTTAAGATTTAAATACTCATCTTCAAGCTCTTTTTTTGCAAGATTATATCCTTTTTGTTCTCCTTCATGTAAAGCACTTTGTGTCTGCTTTTTTAATCTTTCTTCAAATTCTTTTTGACCTTCTTCTATCTTCATTTGTAACTTTACTATATCAGAAGACATTTTATCACTTTTTTCTAATAATTCTGATATAAATCCATCTTTTATCTCTTTATCTTCTTGCTCTTTAAGCTCATTTCCAAGATCCTTTTTTGGTTTTTTTTCATCAGAAATTTCATCATTATGAGTAGTTTGGGAGCTCAATATTTTAAAATTATATTTTTGAATCAAATGCTGTTTGATTGAATCTGAATCAATTACATTTTTATTGTTATTCATCTTTTAATTACTCTATCATCTCATCGGATTCACCGATTTGTATAACGCCTTGTTCGGCCAGTTTTTGAACCTCTTCGACGATTTTTCTTTGAGCCTCTTCCACATCTTTTACTCTTACAGCCCCTAAAAACTGCATTTCTTCTGTAAAAGCTTCCTGTGCTCTTTGAGACATACTACTCATAAATTTATCTCTAAGTTCTTCCTGGGCACCTTTTAATGCTATCATCAAATCTTTTTTATCAGCAACTTTTAATATCTCTCTTATCCCGTTATTATCCATTTTTATAATATCTTCAAAAGTAAACATCATATCTTTTATAATATTGGATAGCTTTTCATCATTTTGCTCGATCAGACTAAGAGTAGATTTAGCAGCTTTTTGCCCTAATCTGTTGAGTATCTCAGCAACTGCTCTTGGTCCTCCAACTTCCACTTTGTAAGAAGTAAGAGATTCGAGTTTGCTTTCTAATATAGTAGATACTCTCTTGATAATCGAAGGAGATATGTCTCCCAAATTTGCCATTCTTATAGTAATCTCGCTCCTAAGCTCATCCGGGAAAAAACTTATGGTTTCTGCTGCATTATTTGGGTCCATGTGTGCTAAAATCAACGCAATAGTTTGAGGATGCTCATTGACAATAAAATCAGAAAGTTGTTGTGGTTTAACTTGGTCTAAATATCCGAAACTTTGTACACTATCTATAGACTTTGACAAACTTTCAAGTATTTTTTGAGCTTCTTCTGTTCCTAATGTTCTATATAAGATATCCTTTGCATACTCCATTCCGCCACTTCTTATATACTGATTTGATTGAAATATTGCATAAAATTCTTCCAAAATGGCAGTTGCAATTTGCTTGTCAATATCCTTTGCTCTGGCAATATATTTTGATATCTCAGTTATGGTTTCAATATTCATATTTGAAAAAAGATTTGCAGTAGTATCTTCTCCTAATTGTATTAAAAATATAGCAATCTTCTCTGCCATTGTTAAACTGTCATATATAGCCTGCTGATCTTTACTCAATTTAATCAAGCTTTTTCCTTATTTAAAGACATTTTTTTATTTATATCTCGCTCACTTCTAAAAAGTGATTCTATAATACTTGCTGTTTCATCTGCTTTACTATCTACCAACCCTTTTAATTTATCAAGTAAGACATCATATTTAACCTCTTCTTCATTGAACTCTCCTTCAAATCCAAGCTGCTCTTCAACTTTTCTTTTCATTGCTCTAAATTTATCAAGTGTATCTTCAGCAGATTCTTCTTCATTTGCAACCTCTTTTTCCAATCTCTCTTCATGGTCTTCATAAGTAGTTTCCAACATTTTTTTACCAAATGGAACAATGACTTTCTTATAAAAAATAAAAAGTAATAATATAGCAATCAAAAATTTCAGTATTGGTACAACTGGGGCAATATATTGTTGTGCTTTATCTACTAAAGTTTGGGTTATCGGAGCATTGCCTCCTTTGGTTAACGGCTTAAATTCAAAACTACTCACAGTAACCGCGTCTCCTCTTTTAGCATTGAAACCAATAGCCTGCTCCACAAGAGCTTTTATCTTTTTTAACTCATTTGCAGATAAAGGTACATACTCTTTTCCTATAACCTTTCCACTTTTATTTAATTTATTTTTATATTTGCCGTCTACCACAACAGCAGCTGTCAATCTTTTTAAGATAGCAAACTGACCTTTTGACTTTAAAACCTTTTTTGATATCTCATAATTAGTGGTGGTAGTACTTTTTGTATATATCTCTTTTTGTTGTCCATTGCTATTTGAGCCCTGGGTAGGTCCTATGTTACTAACAGCACCAGGAACTCCTTCTGCTGGCTTTTGAATTGTACCTTGTTTTTTAATTTCCTCGCTTTGCTCACTTCTTGGAACAGAATTTGGATCATATATTTCATTTGATACACTTGTTCTATCAAAATCAAAATCCGTACTTACTCTTGCTACAACATTATTTGCCCCTCCTACAATGGGAGCTAAAACTTTTTGAATTTTGTTTTCATAAGAATTTTCAATAATCTTTTTATATTGTAATTGTGCTTTTATAGCATCAGAATCAAAACCATTTTCATTATTACCAAGAGTAACACCGTTTGAATCTATTACTTTTACATAATTTGCATTCAACTTTGGAACTGATGAGGCAACAAGATTTTTTATACCGATAATTTGTTTGTTTGATAATTTTGTCATTGGTTTTAAATAAACTACTACTGAAGCAGTAGGAGGAATATTGTTTTGTGAAAAAACACTAGGCTTTGGCAGCGCAATACGAACACTAGCCCTTTCAATAGGATCCAACCCTTGAACAGTTCTGGATAATTCTCCTTCCAAAGCCCTTAAATATTTAATTTGTTGTTCAAAATCAGTACTTCCAAAACTTTGTTTATCAAAAATCTCAAATCCAACTTTACCATCTTTTGGCAATCCCAAAGCAGAAATTGCAATTCTTTCTTTATAAACAATACTACTTGGAACTTCTATAGTACTTGAACCTGTGATTTTATATGGTACATTATTTTTATTTAACTGCTGTATTATTAAAGCCGAATCACTTGGAGATATTTTATCGAAAAGAACACTATATTTGGAATTGGCACTACTTTTATTATATAGAATTAAAAAAACTAAAAATCCTACCAATGACACAAGAGATATAGCAATAACACTTTTCTGCTTTATTGTAAGTTTTTGTATTGTATCGGTTATTTGTTGTAAAAGTGCCTTAAAATCCATCCCTATCCTGCATTATAAATTGTAGAAAATATATTAAAAAATTTACTGTTTTCCTCTTTGGTGCCAACAGTAATTCTAACAGCATTGAGTCCATAAGTCTTCAAGTCCCTAATTATTATACCTTTTTTTAACAAAGAATCTGCAATATAAGTAGAATTTTTATCATTTTTTAGCAAAAAAGTAATAAAATTTGTATAACTTGGTATAAAATTTATATTTAAGTCACTTGCAAATTTCTCATATCGCTTCATTTGTAAAAAATTATTTTTTATTGAATTCTGAACAAAAGCATCATCCCTTAAAGCTTCAACAGCCGCTTTTAAACTTAGCGTTGTTATATTAAACGGCGGTCTGAGTTTCATTAATGTAGAAATTATATCATTTTGTGCAATCCCATACCCTACTCTCATGCCTCCTAACCCATAAGCTTTTGAAAATGTTCCAAGATATATGGTATTTGGAAATTTTTTAATAATATCATTTGGATTAATCTTCATATCTTTATCTTTAAAAGCTGCATACTCTTGATATGCACCGTCAATCACAACTAAAGTATCATTATCTATCTTTTCTAAAAACTTATAAACTTTATTTTTCTCAATAGACTCCCCTATTGGATTATTTGGCAAACACAAAAATATAATCTTTATATCTTTTTCATTATTATAAATTTCTAAGAATTCATCAAGATTGTGAGTATCAGAAATAGTTTTTAGTATTTTTGTCCCAACTGCTTTTGCATATATTTCATACATTGCGAATGTAGTTTTTGCCATTAATACTTTGGAATTTTTATTTGATTTTGCTCTTACTATAAATTCCAATATTTGATCACTCCCGGCACCTATAATGATGTTTGAATCCAAAACACCAAACCTTTTAGACAACCCCTCTTTTAATTTGTACATGCTGTCATCTGGATACAAATGTATCTTATTGCATATTTGCTTTAGTGCATCAACAACCTTTGGACTACTGCCATAAGGATTTTCATTGCTTGCAAGTTTTATAACATCTTTGGCATCTATACCAAACTCTCTTACAACCAACTCTATAGGTTTACCCGCAGAGTAATTTTTTATATCTCTTAATTCTTCATTAAAGTTCATGTATTCCTCGCTGTTTATCAATCATTTTTAAAACTATAACTCCCAAGCCATTTTATCTCATAATCTCCTCTTAATACATTTTGTACTTTTTCATCATCAATATAACCTTCAAAATCAAGATAAAAAACAGTTTCAAAGCTACTATTTTTTAGTGGTCTGGATTCAATTTTCGTTAAATTAACTTTTTCCTGCTCAAACTTTTTTAAAAATTTTACCAAACTTCCGGGTTCATCTTTTGTTTTAGCCAAAATAGATGTTTTATTTTTCTTTGCTTTTTTATTTTTAAAATCACTAAGTATTAAAAATCTTGTTTTATTTGCCAAATTATCTTCTATCTTATCAAATAAAATTGGTAATTTATACATTTTTGCACCAATCTTAGAACAAATAGCTGCGGAAGCGGGATCTTTTAAAGACATTTTTGCCGCTTCGGCAGTAGATCTAGTAGGTATAAATTCTAAATCCAAAAGCATATATTCTTCTAAAAACTGTCTGCATTGATTGTACCCTTGCGGGTGTGAATATATCCTTTTTATACTACCTAAACTGTCATTTAGCGAAGCAAAAGAGTGGTGAATATCCATAATAAATTCAGCAACAATTTTAGAATTATATTTTCCTAAACAATCAAGCGTAATTCCTACAATACCGTCTGTATTGTTTTCAATGGGAACGACCCCATATTTTGCCTCCTTGTTTTCTAATATTTTAAAAATAGCTTCTATAGTATTTAAAGATAAATAATCTGCATAAGCACCAAATCTACTCTGTGCAGCTTGGTGAGTAAAGCTTCCCTTAGGACCAAGATAAGCGACTCTCTCTGGAAGTTCCAAATTTCTGCTAGCAGCAAATATCTCAAGGTATATTGCTTCTATTGCATCATCATTTATATCATTTTTTTTATTCTTTTTTAATCTTTCAAGTATTTCTTGCTCTCTTTCTGGTCTGTATATCGCACCCCCGCTTTTATGCTTTAGTTCGCCTACACTTTTGACAATCTTCATTCTCTCTTCAAGTAATTTTAAAATAGTATCGTCAATAGAGTCTATCTTATCTCTTAATTTGTCTAAATTCATTATAAAAACTCTTTTTCCAATCTTATCATATCTTCAAAGCTCTCTCTTTTTCTAATCATCATATCCATATCACCTTTTATAGCAACCTCACATGCTCTGCCTCTTGAATTATAATTACTGCTCATAGTAAATCCGTAAGCACCCGCACTTTTTATCAACAGCAAATCTCCATGACTTAGTATTGGTAAATCAATATTTTTTGCAAAAAAGTCACTACTTTCGCAAACAGGACCAACCACATCGCATTTTGATACATTAACATTATTGTTGCATACCACTTCTATCTTATGATATGTTTTATAAAGAGCCGGTCTTATCAAGTCATTCATACCTGCATCTACTACAATAAATCTTTTAAAGTTATTACTTTTTTCATATAAAACGGTTGTAAGAAAATATCCGTTATTGCCAATAATGTATCTCCCTGGTTCACAAATGACACTAACATCCAAACCTTTTAATGCCCCAAAAATACTCTGTGCATAATCATATAGTTTTATAGTTTTTTCATCTTGATATTTTATCCCTATACCTCCACCAACATCAAAAAATCTTATATCTACGCCTAAAACCTTTAAACTTTTTAACATTGAGGCGACTATTTCACTCGCCTCTGAAATCGGTTTCAAATCAGTAAGTTGACTTCCTATATGAAAATGTATTCCGACAGGTTCCAAATATTTTGAATCTTTTGCCAAGATATAAAGCTGTTTTGCCTTTGGTATATCAATACCAAACTTATTTTCATTTAATCCTGTTGATATATATGGATGGGTGTGTGCATCTATATTTGGATTTACTCTTATACTTATTCTTGCAATTTTATCTAATTTTGCCGCTATTAGCTCAATCCGGTGATATTCTGCTTCACTTTCTATATTTATCATTAAAATATCTCTTAAGATTGCTTCTTCTATTTCTTCATCTCTTTTCCCAACGCCGCTAAAAATAATCTTATATTTGGGTATTCCTGCCTTCATAGCTCTTTTAACTTCCCCTATAGAAACACAATCGGCACCACTTCCTAAGCTTGCTAAATGTTTTAAAACAGATAAATTTGAATTTGCTTTTACAGCATAACAGATAAGTGACTTTCTTGCCTTAAAAGCTTCTTTTAATTGTATATAATTTTTTTCAATACCATCAAAATCATATATGTACAAAGGAGTATTATATTTTTTTGCTAAATTTTTAAAATCAATCATTTAATACCTTTAAAAATAGTAGACTTATTATACCAAAAATAATATAAAAATGATTTTATTATGCAATAAAGCCATGCTAATTCAAGTTTAAGTTTTGTTTCATTTTTTACCGGTTCTGATAGCGTTACATTTTTGTACGATGCAAAAATAGCCGTCAGCCTTTGGATTTATTGCACGGATGCAATTTTGAGAATGAGGTAAATACTGGAATAAAACTTAAAATTGAATTACCGTACAATAAAGCAGATTTTAAAGAATCAGTTATTTATTTTTATAATGCAAATATATGGAAAATATTGATAAAATTGCAATTGGCAAAATTATGCCAATATCAGGGTTAATGGTCGCATTCATTGACATTTTTACAAGCATCAGCAAGATGCCCCAGCTTACAAGTGTAATAAATATAAAAATAGAACTTACAAGTGCCAAATTAAAGAACCTATTACTTATGGGTAAATAATAAAATAAAATTAGATTAAACAGAGGTGCAAAAAATGGGAAAACAAGGAGTGCAAAAAGAGACGCTTTTATCTTTTGAATATTTACATTTTGAGATAAAAATAATCTGATTGCCAATAGTGCATCCACAACTGAAAAGTTACTCGTCCCTTCATAAAGATTCTCAATAATTTTTGGCTTAAACTCTTTTAAAGTCTTATAATGCTTAAAATATTCTTTAGATAATTTAGCCCCTTTTTTTAAAACAGAGGGCTTATGTATAATTTCAAGATCATTTAATATCCAATAATTTTTTATAAAATTAGCACTTTTTGCATCTATAATAACTTTTAAATCCTTATTCTTGATTTTAAATATTTTAACGCCCAAGGCTTCTTTTTTTACAGGATTTAATTTATCAATATAAATATAATTATTGAAATATTTTAAAAAAAGATTTGTAGAAATATTTGAAACAGAAGAATTTGTTAGAATATTATATGCATATTCTTTTGAGTATGCAAAATTTGTAAAATTAAGTGCTACATATAAGATCACAACAATAATTGAAGATAAAAAAATCGGTTTTATCAAAGCATTTTTAGAAATACCCAAAGCATACATGGCTATAAGCTCATTACTTCTTATAATATAAAACTTTGATATTATCATAGCAAAAACCAAAGATATTGGTAAAGTAAAATTGATAGCATTTAAAAATGTATACATCGCATACAATATTTGTAAATTTGCAGAATCAGGAAGTCTTTTAAAATGCTGCATCAAATCAATACCAAGATAAAATAATTGCAGTGCTGAAAAAATAATAAAAAAATTCTTTAAAAAAATTATAGTAATATATTTTTGATATATTTTTAAGCCCACTTTATACCTCTGCCTTGTTGCATAAACTTTTTCTAACTGTAAATTTTGCGGCAGTTTCGGTTATATCATTATTTAAAAGAAATAAAACAGTATCTTTTACATAACTTACTATCGTAGGCAGACAAACACTCTCTTTCTTTGAAAAATTACTCAAAACATAATTTGCAATATCTTCTTTATTTTGTGGTTTTCCTATACCGATACGAATCCTGTCGTATCCTTTTCCATAGTGAGTATCTATTGACTTTAGCCCATTGTGTCCACCATTGCCGCCACCATGTTTTATACGAATTGAGCCAAAAGGCAACTCTATATCGTCGTGAACAACAATAACATTTGTTATTTTATAATATTTGACAACACTTAAAACGCTAAATCCGGAATTATTCATATATGTAGTAGGTTTCAATAAAAATATATTATTTATTTTATATAGTTGTGCATTAAAAATATTTTTATTTATCTTAAGAGGTTTCAACTCATCAACCAAACTGTCAATAACTTGAAACCCTATGTTGTGTCTATTTTTCTTGTAGTTTTCGGTTGGATTTCCAAGACCCACAATAAGAGTCATATTATTTGGCTTTTATTACTCCGACAACTGCGATTCTATCAGCTTCCATCATTCGTACATTTTCTGGTACTTTTATATCTCTTACCAATATAGATCCGCCAACGCCCAAGTCACTTACATCCAAGGTAAAATTATTTGGGATATTCTCAGGAGCACACTGCACTCTTAGTCTCTTTTTGGAAAGCATTAAAACACCTCTATCCTTAATACCCTTTGCCAAACCTACTGTTTTTACCGGAATCATAAAATTTGAAACTTTACCATTGGTAGCAATTTTTAAATCAACATGCAATAAATCATTTGTTATTGGATCTTTTTGATACTCTTGAATTGCAACACTAAACTCTTTACCGTCAACACCAATATCAAGAAGAAGTTTTTCTTTCTTTTTAACTGCTTTTACAAATTCATTTTTTTTGAATGCAGCATTTATATTATCTGCACCTTTGCCATAAATATTAGCAATTAGATAACCATCTCGCCTTAAAGCTTTTGTCGCCTTTTTCCCGATACTATCTCTAACTATACCTTCTAACATATTTTTCCTTTTAAAAAATTAGGGGCAAATTATATCCAAAATCACCTTACTGCCTTCTTAATACCTATGCTAAATTCCGAAGACTCTCCATTTGAATCTTCAAGCATATCTATTTGTAGTTTCAAATCATTTCTGTTAGTTGCGTTCAAATAAGCCTCTTTTTTTTCAATTATCCCCAATCGATACAAATCAAATAATGCCTGATCAAATGTTTGAGTTTTATATGTCCCCTTACCGTCTTTAATAGCATCAACTATCTCATTCTCTCTACCTTCTAATATCAAAGATTCTATTCTTGCATTTCTTACCAATATTTCAACTGCCGCGACTCTTCCTTTGCCAACTTTTTTTACCAATCTTTGGGATAATACCCCTTGTAAAACCGATGCTAATGAAAGTTTTATTCTGTTTTGCTCGTTTCCAGGAAACATATTTATAAGCCTGTTAATTGTCTCTTTCGCATCCATGGTATGAAGTGTTGAAAGCACTAGGTGTCCAGTTTCAGCCGCATGAATAGCTGTTTCAATGGTTTCCATATCTCTAAGTTCACCAACTAGTATGATATCAGGATCTTCTCTTAAAGCTGCTCTTAAAGCATCTGAAAAGTTAAGTGCGTCCTGACCTATCGCCCTTTGATTTACTATACATTTTTGATCTTTAAATATAAACTCAATTGGATCTTCAATAGTAATAATATGTTTGCTTCTTCTATGGTTTATCTCATTAATCATTGATGCAAGAGTTGTTGTTTTGCCACTTCCAGTAGGTCCGGTAACCAAAACAAGACCTCTGTTTAATGAGCAAAAATCATATATAACATTAGGTAGTCTTAATGATTTTACAGAAGGTATTTTAGCTGGAATTGTCCTGAAAACACAGGAAACTCCATCCATTTGAAAAAATATATTAGCTCTAAAATTATAATTATCATTTAATTTGAAGGTAAAATCAACACTTTTTTGCTTTACTAACTCACCAAACCTGCTTCTTAAGAGTTCTTTAACCAAAATCAAACTATCTTCTTTTGAAATTATGTCATTTGAAATTTCTACAATATCTCCAAAGATTCTGCCTTTTACAGTAGCTCCGGATTTGATATGCAAATCACTGCCTTTTCTCTCTACAAGTTTTGCGAGATATACTTTTAACCTCTTAGTCATCTCAAAAGTCAGACTTCTTACATCAACTTCTGTATTTAGCATACTATTCATATCTACTACCCCAACTCTTCAAGTATTTCTTCAAAGGCTATTTTGAAAGCCTCAAGTCCTTCGTTTATCAATTCATCATAAACCTTATCCATATCTATACCCTGTTCTTTCAAAGCAAGGAAATAATCATCGATTGTACTGTTTTGTAAAATATTTTTAGGTGTAAAATTTTTATTTTTAATAAATGCATCTATTGTTGATAAAGGAGCTGTATTTATACTATTTGGATATAAAAGTTCCTGAATATAATAATCTTTTGGTAAATCCCCACCTTTTACACCCGTGCTTGCAAAAAGAGTTCTTACATTTATCAAATTAGAAGCTTCTATCATGTTGTAAATCTTAGAAGCATTATATATACCGCTCAAAGATGTTTTTATATTTTTTTGTATTAAAGAATTATCTAATTTTCTATCAAATCTGCTAACAAATACACTTATAACAGCTTGTGGAAAATCAACAAATTCAGCAATTTTCTGTTGTCCTCTTTGAATGGCCTGCAGTGATAATTTTGCCTGAGTAGGTGAAAAAACCAAAGTTACATTCACATTAATTCCACTGCTGAGCAATTCTTCTATAACTTCATATCCAGCCTCAGTAGCAGGTACTTTTATCATTACATTTTTACTATTTATTTTTTCAAAAAGTCTTTTTCCTTCTTCAATGCTACCCTTTGCATCATCACAAAGTCTAGGATCTATCTCAATACTTATAAAACCATCATCATTTCTTTCAAAAAGTGGCATAAGTATTTTAGATGCTTCATTTATATCTTCGCATGCCAACTCTTCATAAATTTCTTTAGGAGTTTTTCCTTTTAATTTTTTTATATCTTCTTTATAAAAACTTGAAGTAAGTATTGAAGATTTGAAAATAGCAGGATTGCTTGTGGCTCCATTTACTATCTTTTTTTCTACCAATTTTCTAAAATCATTTTGCAAAAATCCTCTCTCTACAAAATCACACCATAATGAAAATCCAATTTTATCTAAAAACATAACCATCCTTATAAATACTTGCCAAGCAAATTCAAATCTTTTGAATTTATAATTATATTTGCCTCTTTTTTAAGCACCTCATTTGCACAAAATGCAACTTTTTGTTTTGCATATTGAAACATTGATAAATCATTTGCCCCATCACCTACTACAATCGTATCACTATATGAGATATTAAGTAGTATTTGAATTTTTTGAAGCATATCTCCCTTGCTAAATCCAAACATCATATCTCCGCCGACCAATCCGCTTAATTTTCCATCTGTTGAATGAAGAATATTTGAAAAAGAGGCATCGTACTCTAAAATATTTTTAGCATGATTTGTGGCATTTATAAATCCGCCGCTAAAAACCACTACTTTATAATTCTTACTTTTTAATTTGGCAATTATTTCTTTTGCACCATTTGTATAAGGCAAATTACGACAAATTTCATTTACTTTTTCAACATCCATTCCCTTCAACAGAGAAACTCTTTCCCTTAAACTTTCAAAAAAATCAATCTCACCGGCCATCGCTCTTTTTGTTATGATAGCAACTTCTTTTTTTACTCCGGCTTCAGTAGCTAAGAAATCTATAGTTTCCCCATCCATTAAAGTAGAATCAAAATCAAATACACAAAGTTTCATACACACCTTTCATGAAACTTGTTGCGATATAAGGATATGACATATCCTTATATCGCAACAAGTCTATTTTTTATGGATATTTGTACTGTTATGATATAATACAAAAAAAAATGTAATAAACCAATTAAAGGTATTATCAATGATTGAAAAGTTTATCAATAAGTTACAAAATCAAAAGTTTTTAACACTTGAAGTCACACCTCCTCATTCACCTAACTTCACAAGCATAGTAGAATCCATTAAAAATCTTAAGTTAAATGATATGGTGGATGGATTTAGTACTACTGATAATCCTTTGGCAAGGTTAAAATATAGTTCATTATTTTCAGCTTTAAAACTACAACAATCTTTTCAAAAACCTTGCATCACAACAATGAGTATGAGAGATAGGAATAAGATAGCATTACAATCAGATATGTTAGGCATGAATGAATATGATTTAAGGGTCATTCTTGCTTTAACAGGAGATCCAGCAAGAATAAGCGACCAACCAAATGCAAAAGCTGTTAATGAAGGAAGAAGTACACTTTTGCTTGATATGATAAAATGCTACAATTCCGGTATAGATTATGCAGGCAAACCATTTACAGAAGCATTAAAGACTATCTATCCATTTGCAGTTACAAATGCTTATGCAAAAAATAAAAAAACTATTTACAAAAATATCCTCACAAAGTTAAATCATGGTGCAATTGCCATCATCACGCAACCTGTATATGACATAGAAAACGCAAAAATGCTTATAGAATTATTTGAAGAAGCGAAAAAGGAATTAAATTTTCTTGATGTAAATCCCATTCTTGTATTTGGATTTTTTCCTATCACAAAGTTAAGAACAGCTCAGTTTTTATCATCTCATGTTCCAGGCATTCATGTACCCTCTTCATGGATGAAAAAATTGCTTTTGGCCAAAGAAGTATCTGAGACACAAGAGATAAAAGTAGGAATGGATTTAAGCCAAAAAGCTTTTAAAGATTTATATACATTTCATCCTAAGATTCATTTTATGGCAGCAAATCATTTTAATATTGTTAAAGAGATTCTAAAAGTCTCTCTTTAACAAAGCATTTACATTTAGTATTGTCACGATAGATTCCTCCATTTTTCCAATAGCAGATATCAAATTGCTACTGTCTTCTTCTTTATGAAATGTTACAGGAGGCATTTCTATATCATCTTGTTTAATTCTAATAGCTTGAGTAAGCTTGTCTATAACAAATCCAGCTTCGCTGTTTTCTGCTTTTATAACAATATATCTTGTATCTTCAGTTTGCAAGATAGAAGAAAGACCAAATTTTCTTCTTAAATCTATCAATGGCAAGATGCTTCCTCTTAGATTAAAGACCCCTAATACATAATCAGGCACACTTGGTACTTTTGTATATTCAATTGGCTTGATAATTTCTTGAATATTTAAAATTGGTACTGCCAATTCCTCATCACCTATAATAAAACCTACAAGTTGCATTATCTCTTCAGACTTTTTCTGCATACTTTCTTCTTGTTGTTTTTGCTGTTTTTGTAAAATTGATTGTAGTTTTTCACTCATGTTTTACTCCATTGGTAGTTTTAAATTCTTTTTAACTACATTTGCCAAATATTCCAGCGAATACGGTTTTGTAATATACTCTGTCATTCCCACTTCAACACCTCTCATTCTATCTGATTTTGATGTTCTTGAAGTAACTGCTATAAGAGGAAGATATTTGTATCTTGAATATTTTCTAATTTCACCTGCAAGCGTATAACCATCCATTCTCGGCATTTCTATATCTATTAAAATCGCATTAAAATTTGTATCAGATGATTTGATAAGTTGTAGAGCTTCTACTCCATTTGTAGCCTCTGTTATTGATATACCCAAAGGTTTTAATGCTTTTTGCATTATAGTTCTATCGGTTTTACTATCATCTACTATCAATACTTGATAATCCTTTGTATCTTTTTTTACACTACCAAGTTCTTCTTTATTACTTAATTTTTTTATTCCACTTTTTGTATCTCTTGCCAACTCCATTAAAGCTCCGACATCGATTATAAGCGTAACTCTTCCATCTCCTCTTATAGTTGCACCAGCAATTCCTTTGATTCCTTTGAGGTAATCGCCTAAAGATTTAATAACAATTTCCTCTTGCCCTACCAATGTATCTACAACGACACCAAGTTTCGAGTCAGCTAATGCAATGACAACGATATAGAGATTTTCACCACTGTCAAAAACTTCTTCGATATCAAAAACATCAGAGAGTCTAACCAATGGAAGTATTTCTTCCCTGAGTCTTAATACATCTTTACCCTCAATAGAATATATATCCTCAGCCGGAACTCTGACAGTTTCAAGCACAGATGATAAAGGAATGGCAAAATATTCTTCTTGTGTTCCTACTAAGAGTGCTTGAATTATAGCAAGAGTTAAAGGAATTTTCAATCTTATTATAGTTCCTTTTCCAAGTTCACTGTCTATATCTATAATCCCATTTAACTTCTCAATATTGGTTTTGACAACATCCATACCTACACCACGACCTGAAACATTAGTAACAGATGAGGCCGTTGAAAATCCTGGTTTAAAAATAAGAGAAAAGATTTCTTTTTCACTCATATTGTCAGCTTCTCTTTCTGTTATAATTCCCTTTTCAAGTGACTTCTCTACAAGCATATTAGTATCCAAGCCTTTGCCATCATCAACGATTTCAATTACGATTGCGTTTCCTTCGTTGTATGCTTTAAGCTCAATAGTTCCATTTTCAGGTTTACCTGCTTTTTCTCTGTCTTTTGGATCTTCTATACCATGATCACACGAATTTCTTATGATATGAACCAGTGGATCTCCTATCTCTTCTATAATTGATTTATCAAGTTCAGTTTCTTCACCTGAAATTTTCAAATCTATGTTTTTATGTAATTCTCTTGAGAGATCCCTTACCATTCTTGGAAATTTGTTAAATACCTTGGCAACAGGTAACATTCTTGTTTTCATAACTGCGATTTGAAGGTCTGTTGTAACAAGAGATACAGAAGAAACAACCTGATTGAGCTCTTCTAAAAACTTTTCTCCCTCATATCTTTCTTCTACATCATCATATATTTTTAATAATCTATTTTTGCCAAGAACTAATTCACCTATTAGATTCATAAGATGATCCAGTCTTTTAACTTCAACTCTTATAGTTTGCTCCAAAGTACTGCTGCTTGATTTTTTAACAGGTGCTGTATTTTCTTTTGGCTGTATTTTCTTTTTTTGAAAATCTTTTGGTTTATTTGAAGATTGCTCTTTTTCTTTTTTTTGATTTTCTTCCGTAATTTCATTTGATTTAGCTTGTTTTTTCTTTTTTTTCTCGTCTCTTTTTTCTTGCAAAAGCCTCTCTATCTCAGCTTCTACATCTTCATCACTCATATCAGAATAATCCTCTTGCAACTCTTCTTCTTGAGGTTTAGTCTCTTCTTTTTCTTCTGATGACTCTTTTATATCTTCTCCCTTGGATATTGCATCAAGTTTTGCACATGTTGGGGCTATATTTATATCTGCATTATTATCATTGCCTGTATCTCTGACACTAAAAAGCAATGCTTTCATCAAATCAATAGATTCTAAAACTGTATCCATAATTTGAGGAGTTAAAGTAATTTCACTTTTTCTTGCTTTATTTAATACATCTTCCATATGATGGGTTAACTCTGTTAAAACATCAAGATTTAAAAAAGAACTTGATCCTTTTATCGTATGGGCAACTCTAAATATACTATTTAATAATTCTAAATCTTCAGGATTATTTTCAAGTTCCACCAAATCTTGATCTAATTGTTCAATTAATTCAAAAGCTTCTATTAAAAAATCTTCTAAAATTTCCTGCATATCATCCATTATTTTTCCTTGTTGATATTTATATGAGATTTTATAACACGAGATATTTCACTGTAAAACTCTGGGGCATCAAATTTGGTAAGATAAGCCTCTCCTCCTGCTTCTTTTCCTCTTAGCTCACTAAAGTGATCACTTATTGAAGAATTGAAAATAAGCGGTATACTTGAGAATCTGCTATCATCTTTTAATTTTGCAGCAAAATGAAATCCATCCATTTGTGGCATTTCAACATCACTTATTATTATCTTTAACTCTTTGGTAATTTCATCACCATATACATTGTATAATTCTTCAAGTTTTTCCAAAGCATTTACACCATCTTTTGCTTCTATCGGCTTCATACCCATTTTAGTCAGTGCATCTTTCATTAATTTTCTAGCAGTTGTACTGTCATCTACTATAAGTGCCATGCCACCAAGTTTTTCTATCAAATTATCTTCAATATCGATATTTGGCTCATAAATACCGAGTTCTTCCATTATAGTTTCCAAATCCAAAATCAATAAAACTTCATCATTTTCTATCCTTGTTACTCCTGTAATTTGAGCTTTATCCAAAACCCCACTTCCCATAGAAAAACTGGCTGATTCTATATCTTTCCAACTTATTCGTCTAATTCTTTTTGCTTCATGAACTATAAAGCCTATCAACATGCCATTGAATTCGGCTATTAAAATTCTTGGCTTTATACTTGCACTCTCGGGAACTTCTATTTTCATCCACTTGGCAAGATTTATAACCGGTATAACAACACCTCTAAGATCAAAAATACCCTCTACAAAAGATGGAACATTTGGAATTTCAGTGATATTTGGTAACTTTATAATTTCTCTCACTTTTACGACATTTACACCATAAATGCCCTCATATATTTTATCACCATCTTTTTTAAATATACGAAAATCTACAAGTTCCATTTCATTTGAACCAACCTGCAGCACATCTTGTTTTTTCATCAGACAATCTCCTTTTGAAGATATTTAACTTTTTAACTGACCTTATGCACAGTTTTTATATCTTGCACTTCTGCTTCTTTAAATCCGTTTTGTGATTGTACAGTAAAAAAACTTTTATCACACGCAAAAGATGGCAAATTTATATAAATTATGTCAAGATATTTGATTTTTTTATTTTGATGGAAATGCCCCTCCACAATATAGTCAATATTTTTTATATTTAATTTATTTATTCTTTTATATATTAGATTACTAAAATTTTTTATTTCAGCACATATTATCTTTTCTTTTTGAGTGTTTATAATTTTTTTTGAAATATAATTATTTATCAAGCTGTCCGTAAGATTTAGTAAAAATAAAGCCGTATTGCTCCTTATAATTTTAGTATATATTTTATAGGACAAAGAAGTTAATACATCTCCATGAGAAAGTAAAACTTTTTTTCCTTGAAATTTAAAAACTGCCGGCTGTTGCTCAAATGAGAAAACCTTTATATTTGGAAAAATATAAGTAAGATTAAAGTCGTGATTGCCTTCAAAATAAAATATCTTTTTTTTTAGAGATATTTTATTGATTAAATCAATATATTTTTTATTATAATTTATAGTAAATTTAATTCCTCCAACTAATAAATCAAAGATATCCCCCATAAAAAAGATTTGATTCACCTTAACTCTATCTTTTTCAATCAAGTCCAAAAAAGCATACAATTCATCCCTATTTTTATTTACATGAGAATCTGCTATAAACAGTGCTTTATCTTCTATATTTAATACTTCCAGCTTTTCATAGTTCACAGTTTAAAACTCGCTATCTAAGGTACATAAGCGATAGTAGGAATTCCCAAATCTTCTTGAAATCCGAAAATAATATTGGCATTTACGACTGCTGCGGAAGATGAACCTTTTAATATATTGTCAATTGCGGAATTTATATAAAGTTTTTTACCGACTCTTTTTGCAAAAATATCACAAAAGTTAGTTCCTGAAACCGACTTGATATCCACTGGAAAATCATAAATCCTTATAAACTTTTCATTTTTATAAAACTCTTTTAGATAAGAAAGAGGGTCTATCTCTTCTTTTAAAAGCATATAACTATCACACATCTCACCTCTAGTAGTCGGCAAAAGATGTGGAATAAAATTAATATCAAAATCACTTCCTGAGAAAATCTTCATCTTTTCTTTAATTTCCGGTTCATGCCTGTGAGAAAGAGGATTATAAGCAAAAATATTTTCATTGATTGATACAAAGTGGGTTTTATCACTACATTTTTTTCCTGCCCCACTCACCCCGCTTTTAGCATCTATAAAAATCGGATAATTCTCATCTATATATTTACAAAACGGCAATATACCTAAAAGTGATGCCGTCGGATAACAGCCCGGATTTGCTACCAAATTTGCATCTTTTATCTTCTCTCTAAAAAATTCCGGCATACCATAAACCGCATTTTTAAGATTTTCTTTATCTTCATGTTTACAATAATATCTCTCATAAGTATCAAGCTCCAACCTATAATCAGCTGAAAGATCAACCACCTTCACACCAAGACTCAATAACTCTTTTGCAAAACCCATAGCAGTTTTATGAGGTAAAGCCAAAAATGCCAACTTTGCCTTTTTAGCCACTTCTTTGGCATCAGCTTTTGAAATATCTATATCAAATACACCTTTTAAAGAGGGATGGAGCTTTTCCAAGATGGTACCTCCCTCACTATTTGCAATATAAGTCAAATCAAATTTCGGATGAGCTATAAGTATCTTTATAAGTTCAAGTCCTGTAAAACCGCTAGCTCCAATAACCGCTACATTTATATTCATATATTTGCTCTCCTATTTATACTCTATACTTATGATTTCAAACTCTTGAATACCAGAGGGCAACCTTATCTCAACTTCATCACCACCTTGTTTTCCCAAAAGTTGTTTGGCTAATGGAGAATTATAAGATATAAGTCCATTTTCCGGGGAACTCTCATATCCTCCGACTATCTTATAAGTTACTATTTTTTCTGTATCCAAATCTTCCAAAGTTACAGTTGTACCAAATTTAACTCTATCATGTTCATAGCTTGAGGGATCTACGACTTGCGTATTTGAGAGGTAGCTACTAAGTTCAGCTATTCTTGCCTCTATAAAAGAGAGTCTTTCTCGAGCCGCGTGATACTCAGCATTTTCTTTTAAATCCCCATGACTTCTTGCAATATCTATCTCTATAACAGTTTCCGGCCTTTGGACTTTTTTTAAATCATTGATTTCATTCAGTAATTTATCATATCCCTCTTGGCTAATAGGTTCTTTTTGCATTTATACACTCCATTGTTAAAATTGATATTATATCATACTTTAATCACTCAACAAACTAGCAACTTCTAAAGCACTTCCATGTTTTAATATTTTCTTTAATTTTTTTGATTGCATGAAAAATTCTTCTTTATTACAACTTTTATATATTTTCAATAAATTAACTTCAGTTGCTTCATCTTGGATAAACTCTTTATGCAGAGAATTAAATCCTTCAAAATTAAGTATAATATTTGCCAAACCTACATATTTTAGTTTTACAAATCTTTTTGCTATTAAATAATCTATTTTTTTAGCTTTATAAACAAGGACAAACGGCACCCCAACAATAGCTGCCTCAAGCGTTGCTGTACCGGAACAGATAAAAGCAAAATCGCTTTCATTCAAAGCTTGTATAGTATCTCTTTTAACAGTAAAATTACTAATATCTCCATATAACTCTTTTATCTCTTCATTGGAAAAATATTTTGGAATAACAAGGAATTTTTTACCTTTTATCTCTTTTGCAACTTTTTTATAAATACTAATTAACGGCTTTATCTCACTTTTTCTAGATCCTGGCAAAAATGCTGTTATCCCATAGTTTGTAACTTTTGATTTATAAGTTTTGATTTCATCAAGAAGAGGATTGCCTACATATATGCTTTTATGATAAAATTTATTTTCAAATGGAAAAATTGATGCTAACTTATCACAATATTTTTCAACTTTGGCAACTCTTTTTTCTTTCCATGCCCAGACTTTTGGCAATATATAATAAATAATCTCAATACTTGGATTTATCTTTTTTATAGCTTTTGCTAACGGCAGGTTAAATGCAGGTGAATCAATAAGCAATACTTTATCACATTTTAAACTAAGTTTACTCATTTGAGTGATAGCTTTTTTCGCTTTTTTTATTTTTAAAAATACATCAAAAAATCCCATTATAGAAAAATCAGATGACGGATAAAGCGGTTTTCCAAATTTTTCATCAAATACACCTTTTATCTCATAATCACCAATAAGCTTAAGTACAGGCTCTAAATGTAAATTTGCCGATGGCTCCAATGCCGAAACTAAAATCTTTTTCATAGTATAATCATACCAACTTTTTGCTATAATTGCTATAATCTTTGATAATAAGGTAAAAATTGAAAAAAAATATTTTAATAACAAATGATGACGGATTTGAAAGTGAAGGACTTATAGAACTTGTTAGAGCTATCAGAGAAATTGATAATGTAATAGTCACAGTGGTAGCGCCTACTACAGAAAAATCAGCATGTGGACACTCTTTGACTTTGACTAAGCCTCTTAGATTTGTACAGATTGATGATAATTTCTTTAAATTAGATGACGGGACACCTAGTGATTGCATTTATCTCTCAACTCATGCTCTTTTTGAGCAAAAGCCAGACCTTGTTATCAGTGGTATCAACAAAGGCTCCAATATGGGCGAAGATATAACTTACAGTGGAACAGCAAGTGCTGCTATGGAGGCAGTCTTACAGGGAATTCCGGCTTTTTCAATCTCACAGGTTTGCAAAGATCACTATAAAAGTTTGGAAATTCACGGATATAAATTGGCTTGCGAAGTGGCAAAAGATATGACTATGAAATATCTAAATCATGAGATAATACTTGATGAAAGAAAATTTTTAAATATTAATATACCGCCTATAAAAAAAGAAAGCTCAAAAGGATACAAGATAACTGAAGCAGGGGTGAGGCTATATGGAAACGATGCTCATCTTCACAGAAATCCAAGAGGAGAAGAGTATTATTGGATAGGTATCCATCCTTTACAATGGAAGAAAAGAAATGAAAATATAATGTGTGATTTGGATGCAATTGAGCATGATTATATATCGATCACGCCAATTAAGCTAAATTTAACTTCTTATGATGAAATGGTATCCTTAAAAAAACTTGAAAAAGAAAAATTTTGAGATTTCAAAGGTGCAAACTACTGTTTGGGGATAATTTTAATAAAATTAAAAATGCAAAAATTATTCTCTTTGGAGTTGGTGGAGTTGGTAGCTTTTGTTTGGATGCACTTTATAGAACAGGAGTAAAGGATATAACCATAGTTGACTTTGATAAGTATGAAATAACAAATCAAAATAGACAAATAGGCAGCGAAGCAATAGGTAAAAACAAGTCAGAGGTTTTAAGCACACTTTATCCTGGCATCTCATATATCACGCATAGAGTTACAAAAGATTGGATAAATAACTTCAACTTTAATTCATATAATTTAGTAATAGATGCGATAGATGATATACCTGCAAAAGTTGCATTGGCTCTAAAAACTTATACTAAACTTATAAGCTCATGTGGGGGAGCAAAAAGGATTGATTCTACACTTATCGATATAAACGATATATGGAAAACAACAAATGATCCTTTTGCTAAAAAATTTCGATATGAACTTAAAAAATCAGGCTTTAAATATAACTTTGATGTAGTTTATTCCAAAGAGCTTCCTAAAGATATAAAAGACTTGGGAAGTTTTGTAGGAGTAACAGGAACTTTAGGTTTAACTCTTGCCTCACTGGCTATAAAAAAGCTCACTATTTTTTAATCTTATAACTTTATTTATATCCTTTCTATAGATATATGTATTTCTTCTCCCTTTATAAAGCAAATCACCTTTAAAGTTTATACTGCCGACTCTAAAAGAGATATTATCTTTTCTAAACATAAATTGAGCAATACTATGACCAATAGGTTTATAAAAAGTCAATAAAGATAAAAATACTAATATGATATAAAAAACCGTAAAAATTTTGCTACTACTTTTTTTCAAGATAAAATATCCGAAAATAATGGACAGTATACATAGAAGTATATAACTTTGATGATCTACAAACAAAACATTATAATACTCTTTAATATGATAAAAATCTATATAATTTATTTTTATACCGATAAAAATTAGAAAATCAAGTAGTAAAACTAAAATCAAACCAAGAAGAGATGAACCGATGAATTTACTAATCATCTTTTCCTCCTTATATACTCTTTATTAAGAGCGTATAATGCCGAAGAGGTTTTATCCAAAAAACCAAACTGATTAAAAACTATTATATCAACTTTATCTTTAATATAATTAAAATCAAAATTTTCTCCACTTTTGTTGGCAGAAGTTGAGTAAAACCATCCAAATTTTTGTAAAAATTTCTGATGTGAGATATTTTGAACAACTCTTATGGCTTTTTTGTTTGGATAAATGAAAGTAGTTTTCTTCTTTCGTCTGATAAATTTTTTAAACTTTACCGGTACTCTTGTTTCATCTTTTAAAGTTTTAAAAGATGAAACACTTTTTAAGAATGGTTTCTTTTTATCTCTTTGTTTTATCTTTGAAAGTCTGTGGGTGTCTTTGGATAAAAGCCCAATAGTTGTATCAGTTTGAACTAAAAAAACAAGGTGAAAAAAGGATTTCTTCACCCTAAATAATCCTGTAATGCTTTCGGAATGAAGATATTATCATTGCTATTTAACTCTTTTATGGATTCTATAGCTACTTTTGCAGCTGCTATAGTCGTAAAATATGGAATATTTAATTTTATAACTGTTCTTCTTATATCTTTTGCATCACTTTTACTTGATTTACTGTCACTTGTATTTACAACAAGAGCAATTTCATTATTTTTCATACTATCTTGGATATTAGGTCTTCCTTCACTAATCTTATATACAAATTCTGCTTCTACTTTTTTATCATTGAGTGCTTTATGAGTTCCGCTTGTTGCTACAATATTAAAACCAAGATTTATAAAACCATGACCTAAAACACTGGCAAATTCTTTGTCAATATCACTTAAGGATATAAATACTGTTCCTTTTTTTGGTAAAATATTGCCAGAAGCAAACTGCCCTTTTGCGAAAGATATGGCAAAATTACTACTTATTCCCATAACTTCTCCAGTTGATTTCATCTCAGGTCCCAAGATAAGATCCGCTCCCGTTAGCTTATTAAATGGAAAAACAGCCTCTTTGACACTTATATGATTTTTAATATGGGGTTTGTATATACCATTGTCTTGGTAAACAATAGAGTTTTTATCATAAAATTTGATAGCTTTTTTCAAGTCTCCCTCAAACATAACCATTGTTGCAACCTTTGCTAAAGGGATACCGGTTGCTTTACTTACAAAAGGAACGGTTCTGCTGGCTCTTGGATTGACCTCTAAGATATAAACTTCATTTTTATGCACTGCAAATTGAATATTTAAAAGCCCTATGACTCCTAAATTGAGAGCTATTTTTTTAGTTTGGACTTCAACTTCTTTTAGTATCTTTTTGCTAAGTGAGACTGCCGGAAGAGAACAAGAACTATCGCCACTATGAATACCCGCTTCTTCAATATGTTGCATTATACCACCAAGATAAACGATTTTACCATCACTAATAGCATCTACATCTATTTCTATGGCTTTATCTAAAAACTTGTCAATCAATACAGGTGAATCATTACTGACACTAACTGCTTCATTCATATATTCTTTAAGTTCATCTTCGCCGTAAACTATCCTCATAGCTCTTCCTCCAAGTACATAACTTGGTCTAACGAGTACTGGGTATCCTATCTTTTTCGCTTCATTTAATGCTTCTTCTTTTGTTGTTGCAGTTGCATTATTTGGTTGTAATAGAGAATTTTCAGCAGCAAAAAGTGAAAATTTTTCTCTATCTTCAGCCACATCAATAACCTTTGCACTAGTTCCTATGATATTAGCCCCTATTGCTGTTAATTTTTTAGCCAACTTCAAAGGTGTCTGCCCGCCAAAGTGTACTATTATCCCGTCTGGCTGCTCTTTCTCTACAACAGCTCTGACTCTTTCAAAATTTATAGGTTCAAAATAAAGTATATCACTAGTATCATAATCAGTAGATACTGTTTCAGGATTGCAATTATACATTATAGTTTGTACGCCCATATCTTTCAGTGCATAAGCAGCATGAACACAACAATAATCAAATTCAATCCCCTGTCCAATCCTGTTCGGTCCTCCTCCAAGAATTAAAACTTTTGGCTTTAAAGATTCTTTTAGTTTGAGGATAGAAGGTTGATATGATGATACTGGTGTAGTTGAATAAAGATATGGAGTCAATGCTTCAAACTCAGCCGCACAGGTGTCAACTTCATTATATATTAAAACTATACCTAGCTTGACTCTGGCATTTCTAACATCATTTTCACTTATTCCCAAATCATCTTTTAAATTTATCAATTTTGCTATAATTTTATCACTAAAACCATCGCTTTTTGCTTTTCTTAAAAGTTTTGGGTTATTTAAAATATCCATATCAATTTTTGTTTCAAAAGAAACAATCTCTTCTATTTGGTATAAAAACCATTTATCTATCTTGCAAAGCTCATACACTTCTTCGACACTTAATCCTTCCCTAAATGCTTGAGCTACATATAGTATTCTATCTTCATTTGCTCTTCTAATTTCTTTTTTTAAATAATCTATCTTTAAATTTGGTATTATTTCAAAACCATTAAGTCCCGTCTCAAGTGAGCAGAGTGCTTTTTGAATAGACTCTTTAAATGTAACACCTATCGCCATAGCCTCGCCGACACTCTTCATAGAGGTACCCAAAGTTGAGTTAGCCAATGGAAATTTCTCAAAAGTAAATCTTGGAACTTTTGTAACAATATAATCAATAGTAGGCTCAAAACTTGCGGTTGTTCCTATGATATCATTTTTAATCTCATCCAAAGTGTATCCCACTGCAAGATAAGTTGCCACTTTTGCTATAGGATAACCTGTTGCCTTTGAAGCTAAGGCTGAACTTCTACTGACTCTTGGATTCATTTCTATAACAGTCATCCTGCCATTTTTTGGGTTTATGGCAAACTGCACATTGCTCCCACCGGTATCTACACCAATCTCTCTAAGTATTGAAAATGAAGCATCTCTCATGGCTTGATACTCTTTATCAGTTAGAGTAAGTGCCGGAGCTACTGTTATGCTATCTCCGGTATGAACACCCATAGGATCAAAGTTTTCAATAGAACAGACAATGATACAATTATCATTTCTATCTCTTATAACTTCCATCTCATACTCTTTCCATCCCAAAAGCGACTCTTCTATAAGGATTTCACTTATAGGGCTTTCTTCAAGACCATTTTGAGCAAGTGCCTTATATTCATCGATATTGTATGCAACTCCACTTCCACCACCGGCTAATGTGTAAGAAGCTCTTATGATTAAAGGAAATCCTATCTCTTCAGCTGCAAGAATTGCATCTTCTATATTATATGCATATTTACTCTTTGGCAAATCCATTCCAATTTTTATCATAGACTCTTTAAAAGCTTGTCTGTCTTCTCCTTTTCTTATAGCCTCTGGATTTGCTCCCAAAAATTTAATCCCCTCAAGCATCCCTTTATCATACATGCTCATAGCAACATTAAGAGCAGTTTGCCCTCCCATGGTAGGTAGCAGAGCATCAACATTTTCCTGCTTTATAATTTTGGAAATCACTTCTTCATTTATAGGTTCTATGTATGTTTTATCTGCAAATTCAGGATCTGTCATTATTGTTGCCGGATTTGAGTTTATCAAAATTACCCTATAGCCCAACTCTTTTAATGTTTTTGTAGCCTGTGTTCCACTATAGTCAAATTCACATGATTGACCTATAACAATAGGACCTGACCCTATTAAAAGTATTGTTCTTACATCTTCTCTTTTTGGCATTTTTTCTATCCTTTTATATCTTAGTTACAACTGACCTTACGCATTAAACATATATCTGAGCAAAAAGAGAAAGTGTCATATGCGAGGCAGATTTTTAAAAGCTTAGCCAAAGCTAAGGTAAAAAAATCTAACGAAGTCAGATGATACTTTATCTTTTTGCCCGAAGGGTGGTATAATTTGCTCACAATTGCGTCGTTAGTAAGATTTGAAGCTAATAGTAGCTCCTGCATCTTAGCACTTGAGAGCAAATTATACCACTCAGATATATGTTTAATGCGTAAGGTCAGTTATAATATGGAAAAAACCTGGTACCGGTACTTTTGCATAAGGTTGCACCTCAGCACTCAAATATGACTCTTCTTTTATAATTTTTGTAACTTTTCCAACCCTGACACCTTCAAAAAAAATATTATCAAGACCGCTTGTGTAAACTTCATCACCCACTTTTAATTTCATCCAAGAAGGAATATATCTAATAATCATACTGTTTCTATTCCCAAAAATTACTCCCGGCAATTTATCTTTACCAATATAAACAGAAAATATACACTTAGGATCTCCTTGCAATAACCCCATAGCTCTACCATTTTTGTTTATAACAATTCCAGCACTGTACCCTTTATATAAAAGACCAAAAATTTTATCTTTTTTTAATCCTTTAAAGTTTAGCCAGACTCTATTGTAATTGGCAATATCAACATAGGATATTGCCATAGTTAAGCTTACTTCGGGATTATAAGTCATACTTTTATCTTTTAATAAACTATTTAGTTTACTGGCAAATGCTGAAGAGAGCAGGGCTTGTGTTTTAAGGGTTGCCACCTCTTTTTTAAGTTTTACAATGGTATTTTTTTGCCCTATATATTTATTTTTAATATTTTCAAAATCATTAATAATACTTACATAATATTCATTTATAGCCATACTCATACCAAGTATCGGCTTTTTTAAAATTCCATTATAATTATATTTTATTAGTATTAAAATAAGTATAATAAATAAATAAAAATATCTGTTTTTAATCATTAATAATCTGGCGCAAGAGCTTTATCTCCTCTAAAACTCTTCCTGTTCCTTTTGCTACTGCTAAAAGAGGCTCTTCGGCTACAAAGACAGGGAGCTTTACTATATCACTTAAATACTTATCAATTCCCCTTATAAGTGCGCCTCCTCCGGTTAGAACTATTCCATTCTCAACAATATCTCCAGCCAAATCAGGAGGAGTAACTTCTAAAATATCTTTTAATGCATCACCTATCTCTTTTAAGGGCTCTCTCATAGCGTCTCTAATATCTTCACTTCCTAATTCAATACTTACAAGCAAACCGCTTATTTGATCTCTACCTTTTACATTTATAGTTTTTTCTTCTTCAAGTTTAACTGCTGTGCCTATCTCTATCTTGATGTTTTCTCCGGTTCTATCACCAATAAGCAAGTTATATTTTTTCTTTATAAAATCCACTATTGACTGATCTATTTTGTCTCCTGCTACTCTGATAGATTTGCAAATAACTAAACCTCCAAGAGAAATAACACCTATCTCAGTTGTGCCTCCGCCAATATCAACTATCAAATTTCCATGAGGTTTTTTAATATCAAGATCAGCTCCGATAGCCGCTGCCATAGGCTCTTCTACAAGATAAACCTCTCTTGCTCCAGCACTCATGGCTGATTCTCTAACAGCTTTTCTTTCAACTTGAGTTAATCCATAAGGAACACATATAACAATTCTAGGTCTTATAAAGCTTTTTCTTTTATGAGCTTTTTCTATAAAATATCTTATCATTTTTTCAGTCATATCAAAGTCGGCTATTACCCCATCTTTCATAGGCCTTATAGCATGAATATTTCCAGGAGTTTTTCCTATCATATCTTTAGCTTCGTGTCCGACTGCTAAGATATTGCTTTTACCATGCTTATCTGTTTGAACAGACACGACAGAAGGTTCATTTATAATAATTCCCTTACCTCTTAATAAAACAAGAGTATTTGCTGTACCCAAATCTATACTCATATCATTTGAAAATAATCCTATTAATTGATCCAATATCATCTGCTACCTTTATGCACTTTTTTTACTGTTTTTTATATATAATGGTTTAGCACCATTGACAACTGCTTCTTTTGTAATTAAAATTTCATATCCTCTAAGTTCGGGAAGTTCAAACATTACATCAGTCATAATTTCTTCCATTATGGACCTAAGCCCTCTTGCTCCTGTTTTTCTCATTATTGCCAATTTTGCTATCTCTTTTAGTGCCTCTTCTTCAAAAGTAAGCTCAACTCCGTCAATAGAAAAAAGTTTTTTATATTGCTTTAAAATAGCATTTTTGGGTTTTGTTAAAATCTCAACCATATCATTTTCAGTAATTTGATTTAAAGTGGCAAAAGAGTGAAGTCGTCCAACAAGTTCTGGAATCAATCCATAATTTACCAAATCATCCGGTTCAACTAATTCTATAAGATTATCATCTTCGCTTTTATTTCTTTTTATTTGGTTGAAACCTAAGACATTGTTACCAATTCTTCTTTTTATGATATCAATCAAACCGTCAAATGCTCCGCCACAAACAAATAAAATATTTTCTGTATTTATTTGGGTAAACTCTTGGTTAGGGTGTTTTCTTCCACCTTTTGGAGGAATATTTACTATACTTCCTTCAATAATTTTTAAAAGTGCCTGCTGTACGCCCTCACCTGAGACATCCCTTGTGATGGATCTGTTTTCACTCATTCTTGAGATTTTATCTATCTCATCGACAAAAACAATTCCCCGTTCGGCTTTTTTTATATCTCCGTCAGCTTCTTGCAAGAGTTTAGTTAATATATTTTCAACATCTTCTCCTACATATCCCGCTTCAGTCAAGCTTGTAGCATCAGCTATCGCGATAGGTACATCTAAAAATTTTGCCATTGTTTGAGCCATTAAAGTTTTTCCACTTCCGGTAGGTCCAATAAAAAGAATATTTGATTTTTGAATCTCAGTATCATCATTTTCTACCAATGCACTTCTAAAAATTCTTTTATAATGATTATAAACACCGACTGAAAAAACTTTTTTCGCACGGGATTGGCCTACGACATAGTCGTCTAATACTTTTTTTAACTCTTTGGGAGTAAATATTTTTTTATGCTCATTATCAATATTATCACTAATTTCTTCGTCTCCAAAAAGTATCTTGTATGCTGATATAACGCAATGCTCACAAATACAAACATTATTTCCTTCTATCAGCCTATTTTCACCACTTTCCACAGAATTACAAAAACTACATTTTTTCATATTTGCATCTCCTTTCAAAGGATGTAGAATCCTTGAAAATTATTTGCGAGTTAACTTCGATTTTTAAAATCAAAAAATTATATATTTCTTTCAAATGGTATTCCTCTTTTTGTATTTATTATAAAGTTGCAAAGCTTTTCAACTTTTTCATTTTTAATTTCATCTAATATTTGCTGAGCAGATTCTTTAAGTGGTTTATTAGATCTAAAGATAACAGAGTAAGCTTTTTTCAAAGCATCTATATCTTCTCTTTGAAATCTTCTTCTAAGTCCAATTAAATTTAATCCTTTTATCTTGGCTCTATTACCCTCTGCCAAACAAAATGGTGGAATATCCTGACTGACAGCACTTGCTCCACCTATCATAGCACCCTCTCCAATTTTTACAAACTGGTGTATTGGAGTAAGTCCTCCAATAACTGTAAAATCTCCTATTTCAACATGTCCTGCCAATGTTGCATTATTTGCCAAAATTGTATTGTTACCTATGATGCAATCATGGGCAATATGACAATATGCCAATATAAAGTTATTATCACCGATTACAGTTTTTTTATCCTGCTTTAAAGTTGGCAAATTAATAGTAACAAACTCTCTTATCGAATTGTTTTTGCCTATGATTAATTCCCCACTTTCACCATTGTAAGATACATCTTGAGGTATATTTCCTATCACGGCATAAGGGTGGATTTGTGAATTTTCACCAATGCAAGTATTTCCTTTTACTTGCGCACCTTCAAATATCTTTACACCATTTTCAAGTTTTACTTCACTTCCTATAACTGCAAAAGCACCTATTTGAACATTTTCACCTATAACAGCACCATCTTCTATGACTGCTAATTTACTAATTTTTGACATTTTATTTATCTACAATCATGGCTTTAAGTTCAGCTTGTGCTGTTAATTTTTCGTCCACATACGCTTCGCCTTTTAAAACCCATATAGAGCCTTTATGTTTTAAAACACTTAACTTGTAAACCAACTTATCCCCTGGTTTTATGGGAGATCTAAACTTTGCCTTGTCAATACTCATAAAATATACAACTTTATCTTTTGTATCTTTTTGCCCACTCTCATCCATGCTCTTAAAAGCCAAAATACCTCCGGCTTGAGCCATTCCTTCTATGATCATAACTCCGGGATATATAGGATGCTCAGGAAAATGACCTTGAAAAATCTGTTCTCCTATAGTTACATTTTTGTAAGCTTCTATATACTTAGAAGGCTCTATCTTGACAACTCTATCTACCAGTAAAAACGGAAACCTATGGGGAAGAATCTTTTGTATCTCTATAACATCTAACATAAAAACGGCCTTTTTTTATAAATCCTATAATTCTATCAAAAACTTACTAAATTTTCCATAACATCTTGATATAAAATCGTATCACAATATATTTCAAAGTTTTTAAAGTCCACTTTATCCACTACTATGATTGGTGAAGTTCCAAAAAAAAGGTTATCTATATGCTTTCTTAATCCAGCCTCGTCATTGAATGAAACAGGTGATGAAATCAGCTCCTTTGTATTGGCATAAGAAGTTTTTAAAACTTCATTAAGATAAGATATCTCTATAAGTTTCACTTCATGTCTGTTTGAATAAAAAATATTTTTAATCTTTTTCTCAATTTTTAATCTTTCTTGTTTTCTCTTCATATATGAATAAGATAAAAAGTATGATGGCAAAACTTTTTTATCTACTTTCAAATAACCTCTTAACATTCGATAATTTAAAAATTTTTCTCTTATTATGTCGTATTTTTTACCCTCTTTTTCAAATTTATATCTTTTTTGATATAAGTCCAATCTATACTGTAAAGAATTTGGCACAATTTGTTTATTTACTTGTGTAAAAAGTTCATCTTTTATCTTCGATTGTGCTTCTCTTTGTTTTCCAAGGGCATACATGCATCCACAATAATCTTGATGATAAAGCTTTTCTTTTCTTGCAAGAGCAAACTGTTCTTGAGTACCTCCTTTAATCCTAAAGTCAGGACTTACAAATTCGATACCGTATCTTTTAGCCAGTTTATTTCCTATATTTCTTAATTGTTCGATTGATTTTTTAGGACTTGTTAAAAGAGTTGTGGTAACTTTTTTTTCTCCGAGCTTTAGTGCTTCTTTCATACTCTCTTCAACTCTTTTGTCAAAACATATACTGCATCTTTTGCCTTTTTCAGGCTCATTTTCAAACCCTTTTACACTCTCTATCCAAGAGAGATAGTCATATTTACCCTCTATCAGCTTGACTCCAAGCATTTCACAACTTCGCTTGACATCTAAAAGTCTTAGTTGATATTCTGTATAAGGATGGATGTTGGGATCATAAAAAAAACCTACCAATTCCTCTTTTGGATATCTTTGTTTTAATTTTTGCAAAAAAAAGTGACTGTCTACGGAACAACAAATATGTACTAACATGATAAAAATTGAGAATTTGAAATTTGAAATTTGAAATTATATTTCAAATCTTTGCTCTTAACTCTTTAAGTTTAGCCTTGACTGCCTCAATATGACCTTTTACTTTTACCTTGTCCCATCTATAAGCGACTGTACCATCTGGAGCTATAAGATATGTAGTTCTAACTACCCCCAAGTACTCTCTGCCATACATCTTTTTTAATTGCCATACACCATATTGTTGTAAAACTTTTTTCTCTTCATCGCTTAAAAGCGTGATTTTCAAGTCTTTTTTGGCTATAAAATTTCTGTGTTTTTTTGAACTGTCAGGACTTACTCCTAAAATAACAGCATCCAAATCCTCAAAAGCAAGAATGCTTTCTGTAAAATCACATGCCTGTGTCGTACATCCTGGAGTATTATCTTTTGGGTAAAAATATAAAATGATCCATTTTCTTTTTAAATCTCTCAAACAAATCTCAACATCATCTTGATTTGGCAAACAAAACAAAGGTGCTTTTTCTTCTATCTCTATCATTTTTATCCTTTTTTAAAATTTTTTATGAAAGATATTATATCATTTTCCGGCACAGGCTTAGAATATAAATATCCTTGAATGATAGAACATCCCTCATTTATCAAAAACTTTTCCTGCTCCTTGTCTTCGACACCCTCAGCTATAACTTCCAAACTCAATCCTTTTGCAAGCTCTATAATACTTTTAACTATAGCTTCATCTTTCTTATATCCTGGAATATCAATAACAAAAGATCTATCTATTTTTATCACATCAAAAGGTAAATTTTTCAAATATGTAAGCGAAGAATATCCTGTTCCAAAGTCATCTATTGATATGCTAAGTCCCATTTTCTTCATATCTTTTAATAATGCATAAGAAGAGTCCAAATCACTCATAATAAATCCTTCAGTAATTTCAAACTCTATAAGCTTGCTGTCGCATTTATTATGTTTCAAAGCATTATCAATAGTTTTTAAAAGATTTTTATCTTTTAACTGCTTATTTGCAAGATTTATAGCTATAACACCTATGTTTAAACCATTTTTTTGTAATTTTGATGCAAAATTCATAGCTTTATTCATTACTATTTCACCTATATTGTTTATCAAATTACATTGTTCTGCTATCTTGATAAATTCAGATGGATTTATTATTTTTGAGCCTTTTTTCCATCTTATTAAAGCTTCCAAACCGATTATTTTATGTTTAAGGCCATCCACTTGGGGTTGGTAATAAAGTATAAATTCATCGTTTTTAATAGCTTCTCTTAAGTCATTTTCTAAAATATGCCTTTTTGTAATTCTTTTATACATTTCATCTTGAAAAAATACATATTTGTTTTTGCCCTCTTCTTTTGCCTTATACATTGCAATATCCGCATTTCTAAGTAAATCTTTTATTTTATCTGCATCATTTGGATACAAAGTTATACCCATACTAATACCAACTCTTATATCATAATTATTGATATGAAACGGTTCAAGAAAAGAAGCTATTATTTTATCTGCAACCAAAGCTACATCATTTTCATTCCTACAATTAGTTAATAAGATGACAAATTCATCCCCCCCAAATCTAAAAAGATAATCTGTAACTCTTATCATCTTTTTAAATCTTTTTGCAGATTTTTTCAAAAGTTCATCTCCTATATCATGGCCATACAAATCATTGACATCTTTAAATCCATCCAAATCCACAAATATCAATCCAAGTATTTTTTTATCTCTTTGGTATCTGAGTATGGAAGAAGATATGACTTCATTAAACATAAACCTATTTGGCAATCTGGTCAATGTATCGTGTCTTGCATGATGAGACTGCTCTTCATATCTTTTGAGTAAAATACTTTCATATTTTAGAATCATTTCTTTTAATTTATTTGACACAAAAACCATAACTGCACCAAGTAATATCATCATAATAATAGATAAGATAATAATATTTTCAATAGTTACTTGCAACTGTTTTTTCAGTGTGGCATATCTCTCATTTCTTTGTTTTAAAATACTTTTAGTATAAAAACCAGTACCTATAAGCCAATTTAATTTTGGTATTATCTTAACAAAAGATATTTTATCAGCAGGTTTCTTTGTTTTTGGATCTATGGATGCTATATAGTGTATAAAAAATCCTTCTTTATCTATGATAGCACCTTTTATCATATCTTTTAATATATGCCTGTTGTGAATCACCATGTTTAGTCTGTTTTTTCCAATATATGATTTTTTTATATGACTTAATGTTTTTCCTTTAATGGTATATGCAAAGATATAGCCCTTATCTGCATATCTATAATTTTGTATAATTTTTAAAGATATTCTTTTTACTTCTTTCATAATATCATCTTCATAAAATGCACTGCCTACAAAAATATTTAATGGCTTAAATACTTTATAATAACCAATTTTTTTATACATCTTTTTACTTCCTGGCTTATACCAGTACCAACTATCAAAAGTTGCATTTTTAATCTTTAGCTTATTTATGGCACTTTTGATTATCTTGACACCTTTTGAATCTTTAATATTTATACTGTTTTTACCTTCAAGAGAAGGATGACTTGGTAAAAGTATACAGGTACCATTCATATCATATATATAAAAATAACCACTTAAATCATTGAAAAATCTCATATTTTGTAATCTTGATTTTATTATTTTTATAATTTCCTTATGGCTGAGATTTTGATTTTTTTTATATATATTTTGAATTATCTTATATGCAAAATTTACCAGGTTTTTTATATTATCTTTTGATTCATTCTCTATTATTTGATTGTTTACAGATATCTGCTCAATTAGTTTATTGATTCTGTCTTCAATATCACTTTTTTTTAAGTTTATAAGCCTTTTTTGATATGAAGCTATCTCTTTTATATATATATTTTGTTCTCTAATGATAAAAACAGTTGATACTATTATAACGGTCATAATCATAGCTATTATCGGAATAAAATATATCCATTTGATAAATCTTTTATTACTCTTAATTTCATTTTCCATATAAAATGTCCTGTGTTATAAAAATAAATTGGTAAGCATTATACAAGTATATTGCTTTAAAAATGTTTGCTAATTAGGATTTAATATTGCTTTTGGTAATATATCTTTTTTATATTATGATAACAAGGAAAATATTAATGAAAAAAGCAAAATATATTTGGATGGATGGAGAACTTGTAGCTTGGGATGAGGCTAAAGTTCATATCCTAACCCATACTCTACATTATGGAAATGGTGTTTTTGAAGGGACAAGAGCATACCAAACAAATGACGGTTTAGCGATATTCAGGCTAAAAGATCATACAAAAAGGCTTTTAAACTCTGCGAAAATCACTATGATAAAATCTCCCTTTACACTTGAAGAACTTGAAAACGCACAAGTAAAATTGCTTAAATCAAATGATTTTAAATCAAATGTTTACATTAGACCTTTGATATATCTAGGATATGGAGTAATGGGGCTTTATCACATAAATGCACCTGTAAATGTTTCTATTTCTGCTTGGGAATGGGGAAGCTATCTCGGAGATGAAGGATTGGAAAAAGGTATTAGAGTAAAAATAAGCTCATTTACAAGAAATTCGGTCAAATCAACAATGGGAAAAGCAAAAGCTGCCGCAAACTATCTCAATTCTCAAATGGCAAAATTTGAAGCTATCGACTGTGGATATGAAGAAGCTTTACTTTTAGATGACGAGGGATTTGTAGCCGAGGGGAGTGGCGAGTGTTTTTTCATAGTAAGAGACGGCGAGCTTATAACTCCGCCAAATGACAATTCACTTGAATCCATAACACAAGATACTGTATTAAAACTTGCAAATGATTTTAACATAAAGGTAAAAAGACAAAGAATAACAAGAGATGAAATCTTTATATCTGATGAAGCTTTTTTTACAGGAACTGCAGCAGAGTTGACTCCTGTCAGGGAAGTTGATGGAAGAATTATAGGGAATGGAGAAAGAGGCAATATTACTAAAAAATTACAAGATGCTTATTTTGATGTGGTATATGGAAGAAATAAAAAATATAAAGATTTACTGACTTATATATAAAATTAAAGGAAAAAAATGCCAGCAGATTTAAATGACTATTTTAAAAAAAATGGTCAAGGAGGGGATTCAAGCCCAAAAAATAGCTTTGAACCGCCACAGTTTTTTAAGGATTTAGGGAAAAAAGCAGGATTACTTTATCTACTTATTATACTAATAGGGTTATTTATAATTGCAAAACCTTTTGTTGTTATAAATTCAGGAGAGGTCGGCATAAAAGCCACAGCAGGAAAATTTGACCCAAGAGCATTGGCTCCTGGACTTCACTTTTTCATACCTTTTATTCAAGATGTTTTTGTAGTTGACACAAAAGTAAGAATTATAAATTATACCAATAATCAAGATGTTGCTGTCCATACTTCAAACTCGGGAATAAAATACAAAAGAGCTATCTCAGTACTTGATGCCAGAGGACTTCCTGTTTCCATTGACTTAACGGTCCAGTACAAATTAAAAGCAGACAGTGCGCCTCAAACTATTGCCACATGGGGACTTTCATGGGAAGATAAGATAATAAATCCAGTAGTTAGAGATGTCACAAGAAATATAGTAGGAAAATATACTGCTGAAGATTTGCCGGTCAAAAGAAATGAAATTGCCAAGCAAATTACATTTGGTATAGAAAATAAGATAAATGCACAACCGGGACAACCCGTAAAACTCTTAGCAGTTCAATTAAGAAGGATAGTTCTTCCTCAAAAAATAAAAGAGCAGATAGAAATAGTACAAATAGCAAAACAGCAAGCTGAAAAAGCAAAATATGAAGTTGAGCAGGCAAAACAGATAGCTCAAAAGAATGCTGCTCTTGCACAAGGTGATGCCAATGCAAGAAAGATACGAGCGCAAGGTCAAGCTGATGCAATCAAAATAGAAGCTAATGCAAATGCAATTGCAAACAAAGAACTAGGAAATAGTGTTACTCCAAACTTACTTAAACTTAGACTTTTAGATGTTCAAGGCAAATTTAACGAGGCACTAAAAGTCAATAAAAATGCTCAAATATTTTTAACTCCAGGTGGCGTTGTTCCAAATATCTGGATAGATAGTAAAAATAGAAAAAGGTCTTTATCAGTTGGAAAATAATATATTAGAAGATATTATAAGCAGAGTTGACTGGGATAAGAGTTCTCTTATCCCAGCAATCGTACAAGATTATAACAGTGGTAAAGTTTTAATGCTTGCTTATATGGATAAAGTGGCGTTGGAGCTGACTTTAAAAAACAAAGTAGCCTATTACTTTTCAAGAAGCAAACAAAGAATCTGGAAAAAGGGCGAGAGTAGCGGCAATATACAAAAAGTAAAAGATTTATTTATAGATTGTGATAATGATACTATACTTTTAAAAGTTGAACAAATTGGTGGTGCATCTTGCCACACAGGAAGAGAGAGTTGTTTTTTTACAAAGCTTGAAAGTGGTGATATTATTTCAAAACCTATCGAAAACAGTACAGATAATTACGGTATAATTGATAAGTTATATCATATCTTGCTTGAAAGAAAAAAGGCTGACCCCAATCAATCCTATGTTGCATCTTTATATAAAAAAGGTGAAAATACTATACTTAAAAAAGTTGTAGAAGAAGCAGGAGAATTTTGCTTTGCCGTAAAAGACAAAGATGAAAAAGAGATTATATATGAAGCTGCGGATTTAACATTTCATTCACTTGTAGCACTTGCATATAAAAATATTAATCCAGACAGAGTAAAAAATGAATTATCAAGAAGATTTGGCTTGAGTGGGATAGAAGAAAAAAATAATAGAAAAAAATAGAAAAAATAGGAATTATATTGGAATATATAAAATTATATCTGCAAAATTTAACAATTTATGATTATGTGGGTTTGATTTGGCTTGTTTTGGTCTTTTTTCTTTTGTTAGTATTTGGATTTTATTTTTTAAAGTCTAAGCCGATATTCTCACTACTTAGCATTTTATTTTCATTTATATTTTTAATTGTTGGATTTTTTGGTATAAAATATTTTCTTGATACTACTATAAGAAAAAGTGTAGTGCATATAAGTAAGATAAAAATATTACACTACTCAAACTCCTTGATCATTGAAGCTAATATAACCAATAAAGGTAAAATACCTTTTAAAGAGTGTATTATCACTATAAAAACCATAAAGCACTCATCAAATAAAATAAAAGATTTTATTGCTTCATTAAAACCTGTAAGAAAAGAGTCGATATTGTTTAAAAGACAAATTCTTGAAAACAGGAGTTATAAGTTTAAAACAATGATAGACAATATAGTATATCAAAAAGATTTTAACACAACCGCACAAAGCATGTGCTACTAATAAGGCTTATTATGACTCATTTTACTATATTGCACTGGATAACACTTATCGTGTTTTTACTGATTTTTATACTGTTAGTTATTGTATCAAAAAAAGAAACAAATCCAAAAATATTTTGGTCAATGGTGTTTTCATCATTTTTGGTAACTAGTCTGCTTGCAGTATTTTCAATGTTTGTATTGGATAAATATACGAAAAAAGCAAAACTGCTTTATATTACCCATAAAAGAGTTTTACTAAATGAAACTATTATGTTTTTCGGAAAAGTACAAAATATCGGAAGATTTGAGATTGGACATTGTGAATTAAAGGTAAAAATGGTAAATAATGCTTTAAATATCAATGATCTCTCTGGATCAACATTTTATGCACCAAGATCAGGCATAAAAGCACTGTTTTCAAGTAAAAGTAAAAATCCTTCAACAGTAATAAAATACTTCACTGTAGCTAAAAACTTTCAGCCAGGAACGATAAAAAGTTTTGGTCTTACTATGCCTTATCCTCCATATTTTCAAAAGGCAAGAATTATGTACAAACTATACTGCCACTAATTTTTAATGTATAAAATAATCTCCGTCAAAACTGACAAGTGAATAGTTTCTATCTTTTCCGATAGCATTTTTAAGAGCTTCTATACTTAAAAATGTCAAACTATCAGATTCCATATACTCTCTAATCTCTTCTTTTGATTTGTTGGCACTTAACAACTCTTTAAAGCTAGGAGTATCAATACCATATTTGCAAGGATATTTAATCTCAGGAGCGGCAATCATCATATGAACTTCTGATGCTCCAGCTTCTTTAAGCATTTTTACTATCTGTTTTGAAGTAGTTCCTCTTACTAAAGAATCATCCATTACTATGATTCTTTTCCCTTTTATTTTCTCTTTTATGGGAGAGAGTTTAAGTTTTACTTTCAAATCTCTCATCTCTTGAGTAGGCTCGATGAATGTTCTTCCTATATAATGGTTTCTAACTATTCCAAGCTCAAATGCTATACCGCTCTCTTTAGCATATCCCAAAGCAGAAGCAACTCCACTATCTGGAACAGGTATGACCATATCAGCTTCAATATGTTTTGACTCCTTAGCCAAAGCCCGACCTATCCTTCCTCTAACTTCATATACACTTTTACCGTCAATCACACTATCAGGTCTTGAAAAATAGATATATTCAAACGCACAAGGTCTGTAGTCGCTTTCAAAAAGCTGTATTGACTCCAGAATATCGCTATTGTCTTTGTCAAAAATAAGCATTTCTCCCGGTCTTATATCTCTTATAAATTGCGCCTTTACAAGATCAAAAGCACATGTTTCACTTGCAACTATATATCCGCCATCCTCAATCTTACCTAAAGACAAAGGTCTGACTCCATATTTATCTCTTATTATAAATATTTTACTTCTGCTTTGTATGATAAAGCAGTAAGCTCCTTTTATCTTATTTAAAGCTTCTATAATCCTATCTTTTAAATGCTTTTTTTTACTTCTTGCTATCAAGTGAACAACATTTTCAGTATCCATTGATGTTGCAAATATAGCACCCTCTTTTATAAGCTCATCTCTAATCTCTTTTTTATTTATCAAGTTACCATTATGAACAATAGAAATCTCTCCGAGTGCATATCTGGCAAATATCGGTTGTGCGTCAAGTATAGAATCATGCCCGGCTGTAGAGTATCTATTATGACCGATTGCCATACTGCCTTTTAGTGTTTTAAACGAATCATTATCAAAAACTTCAGTCACTAAACCTCTGCTTTTGATAGTTTTTATATGTTTATTGTCACTACAACTTATACCTGTTGCTTCTTGACCTCTATGCTGCATTGCAAAAAGAGCATAATATGCTATTTTTGATGCATTTTTATTTCCAAAGACTCCAACTATTGCACACATACAACTTTACTCCATAAAATTTAGTGTCAAGTATCAAATTTTAATAATATTTTCACTTTTCACTTTTTATAATCCCAAACAATCGTTAATACCATAAAGTTCGGGTTCTTTTTTTGCTATCCATTTTGCTGCTCTAATAGCCCCTTTTGCAAAAGTATCACGACTAGTTGCTGTATGATTTAACTCTACAAACTCACCATCATTGTAAAATCCGACAGTATGTCTTCCTACTACATCGCCACCTCTTAGTGCCATTATCGCTATTTCGTCTTTACTTCTTTCTCCAATATTGCCATTTCTCCCACTTACTCTAACTTCATCAAGAATCAAACCTCTCACGCTTGCTGCACTTTCGCCTAAACTCAAAGCTGTTCCGCTTGGAGCATCTTTTTTATATCTATGGTGTTGCTCAACTATCTCTATATCAAAATCACTTAAAGTCGATGATGCTATTTGAACAAGCTTGTTCAATACAGCAACGCCCAAAGACATATTTGTAGAATACAAAATGGGTACTTTTTTGCTAACTTCTTTCATCAAGTTATGTTGATGTATGCTCAGACCTGTAGTCCCAATAACAAGTGGCTTTGCACATTCATTTAATGCTGTCTCTAAAAGAGTTTGAGTTCCAGCAGGTAAAGTGAAGTCTATAACTACATCAGAATTATCTAAAAGAGTTTTTACATCATTTGTCACAAGTACATCTTTTGGTACAGTAAATGTAAATTCTTCGATAGCATGGAGTACTGAGATAGTAAGCTCTTTATCATTCTTTAAATTTTCTATCAAAAGTTTGCCAACTCTTCCTGTTGATCCGTGAATTCCTATTTTTATCATCTTAAGCCTTTAACTCATTAATGTATGATATTATATTGATAGCTGCCGTAGCACCGTCTCCAGCTGCACAAACAACTTGTTTTGGAGCTTGAATCCTGATATCACCTGCCGCATAAAGTCCATCAACCGAAGTTTTCATGTTTAAGCTCACAATTATCTCTCCTGAGTCATTTGTATCACACAAAAAAGTGCCATCATTTTGTTTTATAACACTATTATTAACATTCATGCCTACAAAAACAAAAATTCCAGGAACTTTAATATCTCTCTCATTTCCTTGCTTGTCAATGCTTATAACTCCCTGCAATCCCATATTATCACCATATACTTTTTTAATGCTCGAATTTAAAACAAGTTCGATATTCTCAGCCTGCCTTACTTTTTCAACCGTAGTAGGACTTGCTCTGAAGGCATCTCGCCTGTGTATAAGATAAACTTTAGAACATATATTAGAAAGATACAAAGCTTCTTCCAAAGCAGTATCCCCACCACCAAGAACAGCTACTTCTTTATTTTTATAAAAAAATCCGTCACAAGTTGCACAAGTGCTTACACCTTTTCCAAAAAATTCATCCTCTCCTTCAAACCCTGCTCTTCTTGGGGTGCTTCCTGTGCAAATTAAAACACTCTTAGCACTTATCTCTTCGCCTCCGGCAATATATATGTTAAAAGTTCCATCACTGTTTTTTGTTACTCTTGTTACTTCTTTCATCTCATGTTTGAGTCCAAATCTCATACATTGCTCCGGCCATGGCTCCATAAGCTCCATACCAGTAACAACTTCTTTGATACCCGGATAATTTTCTATTTCGCTACTTTGGGTGATTTGACCTCCCGGTAACCCTTTTTCATACATCACGACATCTTTTAATCCGCCTCTTGTCGCATAAAGACCGGCACTCAATCCTGCAGGGCCTCCACCGATAATCGCTAAATCTAACATAATTTTTCCTTTATTCTTGCATTGTTTCTATCATGCTGTCTTGTTTATATCTATTTTTTTTTATCTTTTTTATTATAAGTAATGATGGTATATGATAAATATTAAATCTTTGTATAAAACTTAATATTGTATTTATACCGCTTGTCATATATATCACTCTATCGTTACTTTTAAATCTTTTTTGATAAATATCGATTGCTAAAATCTTTGCTTTATTTTTTACTCTTTTTAAAATTTTTTTAATATCATTTTGATGGGAACTGAAAAGAATAACTACATATTTTTTGTCAACAGGTTTGAAAATATCTTTTTTTTCATAAAATATCCATTTGCCAAAATCTATAAATTTATACTCTGCAAACTTATAATTAAAGTAAGCATAAGCACTTGCTATCATCAATGCACCAAAAAATGATGCAAAGAGATAGTTTAGGGAGAGTATTTTTCTCCCTTTTTTAAAAGCCATTACAGAAGTGTATTTAACTTATCGGCTAAAACTTGCTTTCCTGCGGCACCGACCATCTGGTCAACCAACTCTCCATTTTTAAAGAATAAAATCGTAGGTATTGATCTTATGCCATATTTGATAGCTATATCTTGTTCTTCATCTGTATTGACTTTGCAAATCTTGGCCTTACCGTCATAGTCTTCAGCCAATTCTTCTATAACCGGTGCAACCATTCTGCACGGTCCACACCAAGGTGCCCAAAAATCAACCAATACAGCACCTTCTTTTATAGTATCGTCAAAATTAGATGCATTTAATTCTATATATTTTCCCATTTCAATCTCCTTCAAAATTTTAAGTGTCTTTCACTTAGGGTGATATTATACCTATTTTTCTTTAAAAGCCAATTATGACAGATATGTAGTTTACCGTCAAGGTACATCGTTAATCTTAAATTTATCTTATTCATAATATAATAAGACCACAGCATAGCAGTAAAGTTTATATATTTTGTATCAAATTAATTGTTTAAAATTTTTATAGGATTCATTATGAAAAAAACTTATCTTGGGGGAGTTTTTTTTCTTTTTTTCTTTTTAATGTCACCCTATATCTATGCAAAAAATATCATAAATGTCGGCATATATGACAATCAGCCTCTCTCTTATATGAGCCTTGACAAAAAAGCAAAAGGACTTTTTCCCGCTATTTTAAATGATATTGCTGAAGAAAATGATTTACAGCTTCATTATAGAAAATGCTCCTGGCATGAATGTTTAGAGTTGCTCTCAAAAGGCAAAATAGATATATTAGGCCCGATTGCATACACTAAAGCAAGGACAAAAAAATTTCTCTTTTCCAAAGAAGATATCCTTACAAACTGGGGAACACTATATACTAATAAAAATATCCATATAACCTCTTGGGAAAATCTACAAAATAAAAAAGTCGGTCTTCAAAAAGGAGATATATATGCTAAAAGTTTTTTAAATTATGTAAGAAGTCTTCAAATAAATGTTAAAATTATCTATTATGATACTTATAAAGAAATTTTTAGTAATTTAAATAAAAATGTTATAAATGTAGGGGTTTCAAATAGCACTATATACTCAAATTTGCATAGTAAATTTCCATCCATAAAAAAGACAAATATTATGTTTAGCCCTACAAAAATCACTTTTGCATATCCTAAAAATAAGCAATATTTAAGAGATTTGATTGATAATGGTTTAAGAAATTATAAATTAGATATGAATTCCATATTTTATAAACATTTACACAATTACTTAGATATCAAAGCCAAATATCAATATAAAGAAATTTTGTTTATAACTATATGTGTACTTATAATCTTGGGTATTATTTTATTATTAATAAATACTTATCTTAAAAAAATGGTTTTAAAAGCAACAAAACAATATATAGATGCCAAAAATATGGTGAATGAAAAATACAAAAATGAGCTATATCTAAATAAAATTATTGTTACAGTTAAAAATGTAAATCAGGTATTGATAAAAAATATAAATATAAAAGATAAATTGACTTTAGTATGTGATGAAATCATAAAAGAGAAATTATATGTATCTTGCTGGATAGGTTTTGCCCATACAGATAAAATCGGTATTTATACTCATTCTAAAAACTTTGGTAAATTTATAGTAAGAGACTTAGATACGCTAACAATCCACAAAATTAAAGAAAAAAACAGCTCCATTGTTAGAGCTTATCTTGAAAATAAAACCATCATAACAAACATTGAAAATAAAAAACATTTATTTCATAAAACCGATAAATCCTTTGAGAAAAAATATACTCATATTCTAATAACTCCAATCTGCCTAAATAATAACGATAAAGCTTTCGGAGTTTTGGCCGTTTATACTATCAACAAAGAAGGATTTGGCAAAAAAGAGGTTTCTCTTATAGAAGAATTAGTAGGAGATATTTCACTCTCTATAAATTTAGAGAGACTAAAAGAACAAAATAAGAAATTTTTTACAGATAAGATAAAAAACTATAAAGAGATGGTCTTTTCATTGAATAAAGCTATTGAAGCAAGGGATCCTTATACTGCCGGTCATGACAGCAGAGTTAGCGAATATGCTACATTGATTGCAAAAAAATTGGGTATAGCTGAAAAAGATATAGATTGTTTACAAAAGGCTTCGGAACTTCACGATATAGGAAAGATTGAAACACCTGATTCCATACTGCTTAAACCAGGAGCCTTAAACCATATAGAATATGATATCATCAAACAACATCCAAAAAAAGGCTATGAAATTATTTCCAATGTATCATTTTTAAAAAAAGAGGCGAAAATCATACTAAGCCACCATGAAAGATATGATGGCAGCGGTTATCCAAATAGTTTGAAAAAAGATGAAATTCCACTCCTGTCTCAAATTCTTTCTATTGCTGATACTTTTGATGCTATGACAACAAACAGGATATACAAACCAGCAAAAAGCAAAAAAGAAGCTTTGAAAGAGTTAGAATCACTACGAAACATCTGGTTTAGCGACAAATTAATTACTGCGGCTGTAAGTATTTTAAAAGATTATGATATTAGTGTAGATTTGCACCAGAATCTACCCAAAAATTCACTTGAAGAAGCTAGATTTTCATATTTTTTTAAAGACCCTATGACAGAATGTTATAATTTGGAATTTCTAAAATACCTTTATATCACCGGTGAGATTTTAGAATATACTTTTTTATATACTATAGCTATACATAATTTTACAGAATTTAACAAAATACTTTCTTGGGAAAATGGAGATATTCTTCTTTCAAGTATAGCAAAATTATTAGGCAATTTTTACAGTACAAATATGGTTTTTAGGATTAAAGGCGATGATTTTATTGTAATCTCCAAAAAAGATGTAAACATATATAATGAGTTATCAAAAAATCTAATCGATAAAAAAGGTATTATTAGTTTTGAAATTAAACAGTTATCAATAGATAAATACAATACGATAAAAAAATTGAAAGATTTAGTCAGAGCTATATAAAATGATAAAATTCTCATCAAAGCCAAATGTAAAAATTCAACAAATAGATCAAGTAGTTCAAAAAGAGTTAAATATTATTTTTAATTCACTAAAAACTGATAATTTAAAAAACTTAAAACAATTAACAATAGAAAATATTATCAAAAATATTAAAATATTATCAAAAAAGAGGAAGCTGACTCTACAAATAAAAAACAGATTGCAAGAAATATTAAAAATAATTCAAGAAAATATACTAAAATACAAAAATTTGTCAATCTACACAAAGCTTAAAAGCCTTGAAGATGAAATTAAAAAAATTTTAACACAATCATCAAATAAAAATACTAATAAAACTTTCAATGCCACACCTAAAAAATTTACACAAAAAAATATTAAAAATTTAGATGCTATTTTAAAAGAATATATCTCAGATGGCAATAATGAGATAAAAAAATCCTCTATAAGGCTTTTGAACAATAGCAATATAATAAAAAATATCGGAAATATTACTAAAAATTTACAAACGATTTTAAATCTTGTAAAAGATCAACCCTTACTTAAAAAATATCAACCTGTTTTGGAAAATTTCACCAAATCAATAAATAAAATAGATATAAAAAATAATATTCAAAACTCAGGTATTTTGTATGAAGCAAAGTTAAAAGAAAATATTTTAAAAAATAAATCTGTTGGAGATAATTTAACAAATGATTTAAAAGCTGTATTATTAAATATAAAAAAAGATAACAAAAGTTCAATAAACAATCCACTTATAGATAAACTTTCAGACAAAAGTATCTCTCAAATACAATCAAATCAAATAAATTCCATTTTAAACTCAAATTTTACATCCTTTATCCCTTTCGCATGGGAGGATTTAAAAGATGGTAAACTCTCTTTCAAATACTATAAAAAGACAAAAAATTTTACTTGCAAGATAGAGTTGGATTTGGAAGAATATGGTAATATAAATATACTCCTGATACTAAATGATAGGAATCTATCAGTTGGAATAAATGCAAAAAACAAACTTTTTGAAAATAAAATAATAGAAAACTTAAAAGATTTAAAGATACTTCTCGATGATATAGGATTAAGTGCAAATATTTTTTTTCTAAAAGATAAAAAAAAATATGAGTACGAATCTGACGATGTTATAAAACTTGGAATGGACATCAAGGCATGAAACCAACAAAAAAAATAACAAAAGCCGTAGCATTAAAGTATGAACAAAAAAAAGATAATGCTCCCAAAGTAATAGCAAAAGGCAAAGGAAAAATTGCCGAAAATATCATAAAAATAGCAAAAGAAGAAAAAATTCCCATAAAAAAAGATAGCGATTTAGTTCAAATGCTTAGCAAGATAGAACTTGATAAAGAAATTCCACAAAATCTTTATAAAGCTGTGTCAGAAGTATTTAGTTTTTTATATAGAATTACAAAAGAGTGATATTTTCGATAAGCTCTATCTCTTTATTTTTTATGATAACTGCATCAATACAATAATCAACATCCATCTTATTTTTCAGTAAAAAGTAATTTATGGTTTTTACAATTTTATCTATTTTCTGTGGTGTTATAGCATAAATCGGCTCAAAATTTTTTCCACTTTTAACTTCAATGAAATGCAAAATCCTACCCTTTAAAGCGATTATATCAATCTCACCAAATTTTGAATAAAAGTTTCTCTCAATGATACTAAATCCACTTTTTTGCAAAAATTTAGCAGCTTTATCTTCAGCGATGTTACCAAGTTTTCTACTCATTTTAACACCTCTATATCTACTTTTACACACTTAAATCTTGCTGTTTTTGTCAACTCATCACACTCATCTCCAAAGAGAAAATTTATCTTGCTCTTTGCATGATGAAAGCTACAAAACAGTGTCCCTTTTTTTAATTTTTTAGTAACTTTTATCTTTAAAGCAGAACTATTACCATATCTTGTAGAAAGAATTACTTCTTTGGCATCTTTGAAAAATTCACTATCTTGCAAACTAACATGAAGTATATCTTCATTATGTCTTTTTAAAAGAGTCGGGGATCTTTTGGTTTGACTTGCATTATTGTATTGAGCTATGACTCTTCCTGTTGTCAGATAAAAACCACAATCCTTTTTATCTAACAATTCTCTTATCATGCCTCTTATAAAATATTTTCTATATGAAAAATGAGCCTTTTTGTCATCTGTTCTAAAATCTTTTACATGAAGTCTTGGAGTATCCTTATCAAAAACAGGCCACTGAAGTCCGGTTAATTTATGTTTTCTAAGTGCCTCATAACTTGCTTTACAAAATCTTTCGTTCGCCTGAATTTGTACTTCTTTCCAAATTTGAGAATTAGTTTGATAATCAAAATCCTTAGTTATATTTTTGGCAATGCCGACTATAATCTCCCAATCATCAGGCAAATTATTCTCAACAAGAACAGATGAGAGATGAAGTCTCCTTTCAGCATTTATATAAATTCCTTCCTTCTCGTAAGCACTCCTGACCCCGAAAATAATATCAGCTTTTTTTGTTGTCTCGTTATCAAACAAATCAAGAACTACAAGAAAATCTAAATTTTCCAATGCGGTTTTTATCTTATTTTGATTTGTATGAATATGAGCTATATCTTCTCCCATATTGATAACTGCTTTTATTTTAGAATCTATCATATCATTTATCAAATCAGGAGTTTTTTTACCTTCTCTGTGCGGTATTTTATAATCTGGCAAAAAATAGGGCAAACAACCCATATCACAAACACCCTGTACATTGTTTTGTCCACGAAGAGGTATAAGTCCGGCTCCATTTTTACCAATATTTCCTGTTAAAACGGCAAGATTACAAAGAGCTTCAACTGCATAAGAGCCATCTATGTGTTCGGTAACTCCCAATCCCCAAAGAATGATAGAACGACTCTTTGCATACTCTCTGGCAACCTTCTTTACCATAGCAGACAAGTACTCATAGCCTTTTATCTTTAGAAAAAATTCTGGATTTGCATATTCATCATTTAAAATACTGTTTTTATACTCATCAAATCCAGAAGTACGGCTTGTTACAAAATCAATATCATATAATCTTTCACTAAGTATAACAAAACTTATCATATTCAAAATAAGCAAATTGCTTTCATAGGGTATCGTACATTGATAAGTAGCATTAGAGCTTAAGTGGATCTCTCGAACATCAAAAAGAGCAAGTTTCTTACCTTCTTTTAAAGCCTTGCTGACTCTAGTAGCTGCTATCGGATGAGCTTCTGTAATATTTGATCCGAATAAGATAATAAATTCAGCTTCTTCTATGTCATCAAAAGGATTTGTCGCAGCTCCTTCACCTATAACTTTTCTCATACCTTTTAAACTTGGGGCATGACAAACTCTTGCACAGTTGTCAATATGAGGGCTGAAAAGAACTTCTCTTATAAATTTTTGAAAGATATATCCGCTTTCGCAATTACTTCTTGCTCCTCCAATACCAGCTATGGTATCTCCGCCATAAAGATCAAAAATCCTCTGTAATTTCCAAGCGGCTATCTCATAAGCAAGTTTTAAAGAGGGATAAAAAAATTCTTCATCTTCTTTTATACCTTGCAAAAATTTATCTTTTACACTCTTTGGAAAATATAATTCATTTTTATAAATAAAACTTTTTCTTATTTTAACCGGAGGAAGTCTTTGGGAAGAGTCAACAAAATCCCAGCCAAGTTTGCCTTTAATGCAAAGCTTTCCCCTGCTTACTTTTGTTTCTTTTTTTGCATATATTGTTTTTATTTTATTATCTTGTACTTTTGCTGTTATCTCACATCCAACCCCACAATATGTGCAAACAGAGTCAATTTCTTCTTCCAATACTACTCCTGTATTCTAATCATCGCAGGTTTTTCTTTTACGAAGGATAATCTCCCTACTTCGTTAAGTGCTTTTTTGATTTGTACTTCTTTGCAATTATGAGTTGAAAATAAAAGAGTTGTTTGCAAACTTTTTTTAGATGATTTTTGTAAAAAACTATCTATAGATATATCAAATCTTGCAAATATATTAGATATTTTACTCAAAACACCAACCTCATCTATAACACTCATTCTTACATAATACTCGCTTTGAACTTCGTTAATTGATAATAATGTCAAATCATTCTGAACAAGTTTTTTAAATCCAAGCATGGGGGAAGCATCTCCTCTTGCTATGGAAATAATATCTGAAATCACAGCACTAGCAGTAGCATCGCCACCGGCTCCTGCTCCATAGTATAAAGTCTCGCCTACAAAATCTCCAATAACGCTAATGCCATTCATAACACCATCAATTTTGGCTATCATCTCTTCTTTTTTTACAAGTGCAGGATGAACTCTAAGCTCCACTTTGTTATTAATTTTTTTTGCAATTGCTAAAAGTTTTATATTATATCCAAACTCTTTGGCAAAAAATATATCATCACTATTTATATTTTCAATCCCCTCAATCAATATATCTTCGGGCTTTGCATTTATCCCATAAGCGATAGAAGCTAAAATCAGCAATTTGTGACTAGCATCAAATCCACCTATATCAAATATAGGATCAGCTTCGGCATAGCCTAATTTTTGAGCTTCTTTTAAAACTTCAGCAAAACTTATATCTTCGTTTATCATTCTCGTAAGCATATAATTGCAAGTTCCATTGAGTATCCCTTTTATAGATAATATTTGATTTGCACTAAGTCCTTCTCTTAAAGCATTTATTATAGGAATTCCACCGGCCACGCTAGCTTCAAATCCAAACCCCATTCCATCAGCTTTTTCTTGAAGCTCATACCTGTGATAAGCCAAAAGTGCCTTATTTGCAGTTACCACAGATTTACCATTTTTTAATGCTTTTTTTACTATTTTATATGCCTCATCAACCCCTCCTATTAGCTCTACTACTATATCTATAGATTCATCTTCAAGTATATCATTTACATCATCACTTAAAACTATATCCAAATTTTTATGTTTTTCAATATTTTTAGCAACTCCCATTGCAGGTACTATCTTCATTCCAGCTCTTGCTGTAATTATATTTTCATTTTCTTTAAGTATTTTAACAACGCTGCTTCCTACAGTACCCAATCCGATAATCCCAACTTTAAGCATTTATTTTGTCCTCTTTGTTTTAAAATAATGTTTTATATTTCTTGCTGCTTGTCTTATGCGGTTGTGATTTTCTATTAGAGCAATCCTCACATATTCATCCCCATGTTCACCAAATCCAATGCCGGGACTTACTGCTACTTTTGCTTCTTGCAAAAGCTCTTTGGAAAATTCCATGCTCCCAAGATATCTAAATTCTTCCGGTATTTTTGCCCAGATAAACATAGTAGCATTTGGCTTATCTATCTTCCATCCTGCATTTTCAAAACTTTTAAGAAGAATATCTCTTCTTTTTCTGTATATCTCTGTTATCTCTTTAACGCAATCATCAGGACCATTAAGTGCCACAGTCGCAGCTACTTGAATAGGTGTAAACATGCCATAATCAAACCAACTCTTTATCTTTTGCAAAGCTCCCACAAGCTTCGGGTTGCCAACTATAAACCCTACTCTCCATCCTGCCATATTATAACTTTTACTAAGCGTAAAACTCTCAACTGCAACATTTTTTGCACCCTCAACTTCAAAAATTGAAGGTGTTTTATATCCATCATAAGTCAAATCAGCATAAGCTATATCGCTAAGTATATAAAATCTCTCCTTTTTTGCCAATGCAACAAGTCTTTCATAAAAATCTTTTTTTACTGTTACTGTTGTTGGATTGTGGGGAAAGTTAACTACAACAAATTTTGGTTTTGGCATAGAATCTTTTATAGCTTGGTTTAAATTATCAAAAAAACTTTCATAATCAAGTTCGTATTTATCATTGAAATTAAAATTCATCTTAACAACATTTCCCCCTGCAATGATAAATGCATGAGTGTGAATAGGATAAGCAGGTTCAGGCACTATTGCCACATCCCCAGGATTTGTTATAGCTTGAGCTAAATGCACATACCCCTCTTTGCTTCCCATGGTTGCAACTGCCTCTGTTTCAGGATCTAAATCAATACCATATTTTCTTTTGTACCAATCACAAATCGCAAGCCTTAACTTATATATGCCTTTACTAACAGAATATCTATTATTTTTTGGTTTTTTGGCCGTTTCTATCAGTTTTTGCACTATATGAGATGGAGTGTTACCGTCTGGATTTCCCATTGAAAAGTCTATTATATCTTCACCTCTTCTTCTTGCTTTCATCTTTATCTCATTAATTTCTGCAAAAACATAATTCGGAAGTCTATTTATCGTATTAAACTGTATTTCATCAAACATTTTTTTCCTTTAAGTGTTGCCGGAGATATATACTCTAAGCCCTAATCTAATATTACTTAAAGTATATTTATCGTCAATCATTATATATTTTGTATTTTCAGGTATTTGTAACTTATATTTGTTTTGTTTCACATCATTTACATATACAGATAAAATTTTTAGACTTTTATCATAAAAGACGATATATGGATGCCACCTGTTTAAGGAATAACTACTTATATACAACTCTGCTGCGTTTGCACCAATGCTAAGCCAATAGGGCTTAATAGGTTTTTTAAATTTATAAGTAACATCAGATATAATCTTAGTTGATAATATCTTAGCATTGCTCATCGATATATTATATGTCCAGTCAAGATTGTCCTTTTTGGATATATCTTCTATAAAACACCCTCTTTTGTTTAACTCTTTCGAAAGCGAAACAGGATCAATCAAATACTCCGTATTCATCAAAATCGTCCAAGTAAAATTATCATTATCTCTTACAGCCTTTTTAGTCATATAAAAGTTAAAGCCCATAGAATTTAGTGAATCATTGATAATTCTTAAAAATAAAATTGCATCTTTGTGTACTTTAAAAGTTACTTTTAAATTCTGAGGTTTTTTTAAGACCAAACTTATAAAACCATTTTTTTTGAGAACTTTCAGTAACTTGATATCATTTATCTTACCATCATTTAAATATTGGGCTTTATTGCCTAAAATAATATTAATAATTTTTTGTTGTGTATTGTACCTGTTTTCTCCAACAAAACTTTTTATTTTATTTTCAAGCAAACTACCAAAAGCAAATGAAACAATAAGTAAAATTCCGACTATTATCTTTACCAATATTTACCTTTGTTTAGCTTTATAAAATCTTTTTTACTGATTTTGGTGATATTTCCATCTTTAATTAAAAATCTAATTGGGTTAACACTTGAAAAAGCAAGTGTTTTATTATCATAATCCAATGTAAATTCTCCATGTCCTGTAGCTATAAGTATTTCACTTTTTACATCAATACTTATATTTTTATCTGTTAGATATGATCTTTTTTTATAATTATCTAAAGTGATAACTCCTACCCACAATCGTTTTTTTGGTACTATTGTTAAATTATTTTTTACTACTGTATTATTGGTATCTTGCTTGGATATTGCTAATTCCGTAGTATTTGAAATATTTATATCTTTTCTTGTTGCGGATAGACTTATATTATTATTGGCTTTATTTTCTGCTTGCTTAATTGTTATATTTTTTTCTACTATCTTCAAAATCTTTTCTTGTTTTGGTAATAATATTTTATTTTCATTTGTGCTGTTTGTCTCTTTTTTACTTATTGTAGATATTGTTTTAGATGCATTGGTGCTATTGATTTCAATACCTGATAAATCTTTTGTTTCATTTATGATAGGATTTTGCTCAAGTTTAATAATTGGCTTAGAAACAGTTTTTGATGTTGTAAAATAAAAGAAAAAGAAAATACCAAAGGCTACAATCATTAGTAAAAATACAGCTGTAGGCTTAGTATATGTTCGCTTTTTTACAGGAGCAATAAAGAATTCTTTATTGCTGTATTTATCATGTTCTTTTAAATACAAAATAAATTTTTCTTTTACAGAGGAGAGATCAACCAAATATTCTCTTTCAAGTATTTTAATAAAACCCAAACCTTTTGCTTTGTTTAATTTATCAAATTCTTCATTTTTCAAATGATTTAAGTCATCAACACTTATTCGAGTTCTTTTAGATATATCTTTTATATCCATTTTATTGAAAAATTCAAATTCATCCATTTGCAATCCTATCACAGATAATTGCTGCAGCAGCACTTACATTTAAAGAGTCAAATTCTCTTATCATATTTATACTAATTTTTTTATCCAATCTTGATAAAATCTTATTCGGGATTCCTTCTCCTTCGCTTCCTAAAAACAGAGCTTTTTTCTGATTAAATTTAACATTTACTATATCTTCTGCGCCAAAATCGGCTCCATAAGTTATAAATTTTGACATTTTAAGTTCATTTATAAGATCTAAACAATTTGGATACAAAACAATAGGCATCTCAAGTAATGCACCTGAGCTTGATCTTATGACAGGCTCAAGATTTAAATGTTTTTGAGATGTAATAATAACCCCATCTACTCCAAATATATAAGCTGATCTTATTATAGCTCCTATATTGCCTACATCAGTTATGTTGTGCAGTACCAACAGAAAATCTTCATTTTTTATATTTTGAAAAGAGGAAAAAGGCAAATCTTTAATACTTAGTAAAAATCCTTGATGATTTCCACCTTTTGCCATAGCTTGGGCTTTTTTAGGATCAACCCTTACAATCTTTTTCTCAAGAGCCAAGAATGTATAAAAAAGCTTTTTATCTATCTCTTTTTGAAGATAAATCTCTTCTATTATTTCTGCATAATTTTTTAAAATATACAAGCATATCTGCTTACCGTAGACTATCATCTAATGATTCTATCTAAAAATTCTTTATAAGCATATAAAACAGTTATTTATAAATTTAGGTATTTATCAATTCATCATACCATTCTTTGATACTCTTGTCAGTTATTTTAGCAAGTAATTTTGCCTTTTGCTTATTTGAAATATTTGCATTTATAATATCTTCTTTTGATATTGATTTATGCTTCTTTTTTTCTCCTTTTATGATAACAACCCATTCACCTTTTAAGTTTTCATTATTTAGAGTTTCTTTTATGATTTTTGCAGAGTTTTTATACCATTTTTGATGGACTTTTGATATCTCTTTTTGGACAAATACTTCTCTATTTGGCTCTATTAGAGATATCTCTTCTAAAAGTTTTTTTATTCTATGAGGTGCTTCGTACAGTATAGTATTATAAGATGAATTTAAAACTTCGTTCAAAGCTTTTTTTCTTTCACTCCCTTTATGCGGTAAAAATCCAAAAAATAAAAATTCTTTTTCTTCAAAGCCACTCGAAGCAAATGATGTAACTGCAGCGTTAGCTCCTGGTAAAACTTCATACTTAATATTATTTTCCTGTGCATATTTTACCAAAAAACTACCTGGATCGCTGATACAAGGCATTCCGGCATCGCTCATATAAACAACTGTTTGATCAAATATATTCTTATCTAAGCTTTGCAAAACTCTTTTCTCATTATGTGAATGTAGTGATATAAACTTTTTGATATTTATTTTGATATCAAATCTCTCTTGCAAGATACCAATAAGTTTTTTTGTTACCCTTGTATCTTCGCACAATGCTACATCGGCTATTTTCAAAATATTCAAAGATCTTTTTGATAAATCTTCTATATTGCCTATGGGTGTTGGGATAAAATAAAGCATAAGTTATGAAGTTTTGTGAGTTACTGACCTTATGCACTATAATGAGCAAAGCTCGTTATAGTGGCAGGAACTCAAAGTTCCTGCAACCCCTTAAAACTACGAAAAGTAGAGCTTTTCGAGAAAAAGCATATAAGGTCAGACTCACAAATAGGAAAATTTATTTTAAATTATATTTTTTCTTAAACTTTTCTACTCTACCTGCTGCATCGACTATCTTTTCACTACCAGTAAAAAATGGATGACAAACATTGCAGATATCGATTCTTATCTCTGGCTTATTTGACATAGTTGTAAATTGATTTCCGCATGCGCAAGTAACACTGCATTGAACATATTCAGGATGAATATCTTTTCTCATCGTAACATTCCTTATTTAATATTATTCCTTGAACCCTGAGGTGATAAATCGCAGCAGACTCAAAATAAGAGCCTACTGCTATATAGGGGAGGGGAGCTGTAATTATATCAAAATTCATCATAAAAAGCAATAATTCATAAATTATTTTGTAAAAGAGAAAGCAAAGCCAATAGTAAAAATTAATAATAAAATATCTACAATATATTTTTTAGCTGCAAACTCTCTAAAAATAATCTGAGAATTTTTATCTTTCTCTCTAGTTAATTTAAAAAGTCCGTAAGCTTTAAATGCGCCAATTACAATAATCACAGAGGTAAATATCATCATATATACTGTATGTATAAAATGAAAACGAAAAACAGCTAAAACGACTAGTCCCGTAAATATTACAACACTAAGTGAAAGATAATACATTGGAGTAAATAATTCTACTTTTCTCGTCATGCTTACATAATCACTACATTTTTTGACTATGAAAAGATTAATAAAAGCTAAAGCAAGAGTCAAAAAAACAAAAAATATATGAAGATATACTGACATCGACACCAAACTATCCATAGTTACCTCTTTTAAAAATTTTCGCAATGATATCAAAATCTATATGAATACTCTATTTTATATCTACATTAATAGGAAATTTAATTTTATATTTAACAATATAACAGTATAATTCAAATAATTTAAAAAGGAGAAAAAATGAGAAGAAACGGTTTTACGATGATTGAGCTTATTTTTGTTATCGTCATAATTGGAATTTTAGCTGCAGTTGCTATACCAAAGTTTAAAAATTTAAAACAACATGCAGAGGTAAACAATGCGATAAAAGTCGTAATGGATGCAACAAGCGCGGTTCCCTCAGCAGCTGTAAACCAACTGGATTTGGAAAATAACAATTCTTTTGTACTTAAGAATATCTTAGCACTTAACGGCAAAGGATGGTCTTACAGTAGCGATAATAATGGCTCTTATGATTACAACAGTACAGATGGCAATAATATTGCAGAAATGAATCTATCAATTCCAAGTAGAGAATTTAATATATCTATAAACTGTAATAATTTCCAAGATACAAAATCTCAAAGTGCATGTACAAAAGAATTAAATGCTACTACAACTTTTCAAAGTATAAGCTTTTAATCTAAAATGCCACATAAAGCTTTTACGCTTATAGAGCTTATATTTGTTATCGTCATCATAGGGATTCTCTCAGTGGTGGCGATACCGAAGTTTAGACATTTAACAGCTCATGCAAAAATTTCAGCAGAACTCGCAACTATGTCTTCAGTGGCAACAGCTTTAGATAATGCAAATGGTGAATGGGCGATAAACGAGGGAAGTTTTACCTGGGGCAATAATCAACCATCAAGTGAATTAAACGCAAATGGATATCCTGATACTTTAAATACAGAAAATAATGTCTTTGGTAAAGTTATCAAAGGCAATGACAGTAAATATACAAAACAGTACAATGCATCCTCTTTTTCTATATTTACCGGCCCCGCCTCAAACCCTGAAAATGGTGCAAATTACAGCTCAAACGAGCCAAATCACAAACCAGATAAAAATGACTTTTGGATATACGACTTCAATAAAACAAAATGTACGGTAAGTTGTCCTAATTGCAACCAAAAAACTTTGCATGTTGGAGATTTTGTACTCATAGATGTAAATGGTTCAAATCCTACAAATTACTCACAAATAAAATGTAATTAAAATTTAAGAGTTTTTTCTTATATGTTGGTTATCTTATAAATAATCCAAAGCCCAACACCAAGTATAATTGTACTTAATATCGCTATAACAATACTACCTGATTGTACATCCATATCATCCTCCAACCGCATCTGCAAGTGACCACATAGGCAAAAATATACCAAGAGCCAACAAAAGGACAAAACCGGCAATACCGGCAATCAATATAGGCTCTATCAGCATGGAAACATTATCAACTAAATTTACATATTTTGCTTTATAGTAAGCCGATACCTTAGACAGCATCGCATTTAAAGCTCCACTACTTTCACCTGCTTCTATCATTTGAAGCACCATACTCTCAAACTGATCCGTATCTTTAAAAGAATTTGTCAGGCTGTTTCCCTCTTCAATTCTATCTGTGATAGTCAAAAGTCTGCTTTTAAGATATTCATTATCAACTATACTGATAGCTGTTTTTAATGCCTCAATGACTGGAATGCCAGATTGAGTCAATCTGTCAAAAATATAAATAAATCTACCAATCATTGACAAATATACTACTTGACCTACAATATATATCTTCAACATTGTTTTATCAGCAAAAAGATGAAATTTATAAGTTTTTTTATAAAGATATGAAAAAATTACAAATATAGATATAGCTCCCGAAGAGATATAAATCCAATAATTAATTATAGATTTTTCTACCCATATAAGAAGTCTAGTTGGAAACGGCAATGCTGTTTTATACTCACTAAAAATGGAAGAAAACTGCGGAACTACCATAACTATAACTACTACAAATGCTACTATCATGGCAAAAATCGTTATGATAGGATATCTTGTTGCTTTTTTAAGCTTTACTCTGTTGTCATGTATTTCTTGCAAGATATCAGCTAATTTCCCTATCGAGTCACTAAGCATCCCTGTTTTTTCACCCAAATCAACCATGGCAACAGATAGATTTCCTAGTTCTACTTGATACTTTTGCATTGATTTGCTAAAACCGGCTCCGGATTCGAGCCTTTCTAAGATATCAGCAAAAATTTCTTTTAATTTTTTATCACCAGTACTTTTGATGGTACTTGTTAGAGTACTGTTTATATTTATGCCGGCATCTAACATAACAGAAATTTGCCTTAATGAAGAGATATAAGAAAGAAGATTAACTTTTCTTGACTTTGTTTTTTCTTGTATAAAATTTTTCAGCCTACTAAATTTCATCGAAAAAGGCTCTTGAACCTCTTGTATGGAAACAAAAATACCTATTGGTTTTTGCTTAAATATCTTTATAGCCTCTATCTTGCTGTCCGCTCCGATAACTTCAATATTGTGTTCAGAATTTTTGATATATTTGATACTAAAAAACTTCATATCTCTTTACCATTTTGCAACTCTGAGTACCTCTTCAATAGTAGTAATACCTCTTAATGCTTTTGAGATACCGTCATAAATCATTGGTTTATAGTTTCCATCTTCTTCTGCTTTTTTTGCAATTTCATATTTATTCATACTAATTGTAATCATATGAGACACTACGCTGTCAATTTTTAAAATTTCACTGATAACCGTTCGCCCTGAAAATCCGCTAAAATTGCAGCGATCACAGCCCTCTCCTTTAAAAAAAGTGTATTTCTTAGGCAAATGGTCTTGAATTTTATTTAAAATATTTTTTTGCACTCTATGTTCTCGCTTACAATAAGGGCATATCTTTCTTACTAATCTCTGTGCAACTATACCGACTAAAGAATCGGAGATAAGATATGGCTCTAAACCCATCTGAATCATTCTTGTTATTGCACTGGGAGCATCATTTGTGTGCAAGGTAGAAAGTACCAAATGCCCAGTTAGAGAAGCTTGGGTAGCGATATTTAATGTCTCTTCATCTCTAATCTCGCCAACCATTATAATATCTGGATCTTGCCTTAAGATAGACTTTAATGCATTAGCAAATCCATAATCAATCTTTTCATTTATTTGAATTTGTTGAGCCAAAGGGAGTTGATACTCTATGGGATCTTCTATGGTTATCATTTTATTTTCTATGCTTTTTATCTCATTTAATGTAGCATATAAGGTTGTTGTTTTACCACTTCCTGTGGGTCCTGTTATAAGTATAATACCATAAGGAGATTTAGACATTTCTCCAAAACTTATAAGATTTTCATTCTCTATGCCTAATTCATTTAGTTTTAAAAGTATTTTCTGCTGATCAAGTATCCTCATCACTATAGATTCGCCACCCATTACAGGTACAGTTGAAAGCCTAAAATCATATTCTCCATTATTTATCTTAAGTGCAAATCTACCATCTTGAGATCTTCTTTTCTCACTGATATCAAGGTTTCCAAGTATCTTAATTCTTGAAGAAAGTGCATTGTAAATATCTATATCAAAAACAAAACTCTCCCTTAAAATCCCATCAACTCTATCTCTTACTGTGACATTTAAGGCATCTGGTTCTATATGAATATCACTTGCATTTTTATTTATAGCATCTTTGATAATCAATTCTATAAGTTTCATGACAGAGCTTTGCTCATTATCATTTCTATATTTTCCCGAGTTAATATCATTTTTTATGCTATCAATCAGTATCTTTGTAGAAGTTTTTATCTCCAACCTATCAATAACATACAATATATCATTTTTTAAAGCAATAAAGATTTTTAAAGGCTTTGTGGGAATAATCCTTTCTATCGTTTCTATCGACTCGTAATCAAGGGGATCAAATACTGCAACATAAATTTCTTTTTCAGTTTCATCAAATGGAACCAAATTATGGCTTTTTAATATATTTAACGGATACTTTGAAAGAAGCTCAAAATCAATCTTTTGTGCATATAAATCTATAAACTCCAAATTTAATTGAGCAGATAAAATCTCTGCCAACTCTTTTTCACTGATAAACCCTTCATTAACAAAAATTTCACCTATTTTATATCTATATCTTTCTTCTTTTTGGATTTTAAGAACTTTAAGCAAATCCTCTTGAGAAATGAAACCTTTTTCTATAAGTAAATCACCTAATCTTATCTTTTTTTGATTCATCTGTACCAATGCCTCTTAATAAGTTTATTATTTTTATATTCATATATATAAAGTTTTTTAGGCTTGTCATTTGAAAGCCACAAAACATAGCTGTAATTTCCATCAGTAATTTTTAATTTTTTATTTTTAACAGTATATTTTTTTAAAACCAATGCATCAAATACTCTTGATAGTATATTTTGTGTTTTAGGTAATGATAAATTTGAAAGATTTATACCATCATTCATAAATTGGTATATCAACTTTTTTTCCAATATGAGAGTTGCAAAGTAAGATGCATTTATTCTGTCGGCTCTGTTTTTATTTAAATGTTTTATTATATCGCCTAATATATTGATATTATCTACTCTTGCACAAGCATCACCAACGATAGCTGTAAAAGAGCCTTTATTGATTTTCCAAAATATCCTTTTTCCATGGTTGCAGGCATATTGATAATCTTTGTTTTTATATGAGTTAATCACATTTTTATACATATTGGCATCAGCGGATATCAGTACAATAAATATCATAAGCATTACCCTGAAAAACATTTCCTACCTTCTTTTTTTTAGATAACTATGTAGCAAATTAGCAACATTACGAGAATATGAAAAATTTAAAAATGTTTCCAAAGAGCGGATGGCTTCCTCTTTTTTACCCATTATGTATTTTGATTTTGCATATATAATCCATGGCTTAAATGCTGTTGTATTTATCTTACTGGCTTTTTTTGACCAATACACCGCTTTTTCATATTGTTTTTGTTTAAAATAATATTCTGCTAATTTTATAGCTGTTTTATACTGTTTTAGAATTTGATAATTTTTTAAAAGTATAGTCTCCTTATTGGTATTTTTTATACTCATATTAAAAATAGATTTTTTTTCCATCAAACTTTTTTTTATGATTTTTTTTATCACAACAGGTTTTAGTGATGCTTTTTGAATTTGTGAAGTTTGTTTTTTAACAAGTGAGGTATCTATGGTCATATTTATGTCTGGTTTTAGTACCACAACAACTTTATTTTTATCAGATATATTTTTTTTATGATTTACAACTTTGTAAGCTATATTTTTTTTCAATATTTTTTTATTTGTTTTCTTAACATTTGTATAAATTTTTTTTATTTGTTTATTTTGTATATATAAAAAAATTATCCCCAAAAGAAATAATACCAAAAATAAATATATGCAAAATTTGATTACTTTCTTTATAAAAATTTTAAAACATTTTTTTTTCAATTCTTCAAACTTATTACTATTCATTTACAAGACCTATATCAATAGCACACATTGTTAAGATACAATTATTGAGATTTTGATACTTTTCAAGTCCATTTCTTTTTGCATAAGTTAAAAGTCCAAACAGTACATATAGATATTTTTTAACTGTTCTAAAATTTCCTTTGGTATAAAAAGATATTTTCTTTACAGCTTTTTTTGTAAAGATATTTGCGATATCACCATGTCCATTTTTTAAAAGAGTAGAATATATATATCTGCCTATCTCACTATTTTTCAGTGATTGTAGGGTAACGATTACTTTTGTTCTTGATTTAAAATGTTTTTTTTGAAGTATTTTTAAACCTTCTTCTTTGTGCATTGAAAGAACAAATTGAAAAACTTTAGTATCGCTTAGTATCCTGATAAGTTCAAACTGTTCTTCATTTAAAAGTTGTGCCTCATCTAAAAAAATCGTATGTCTTGTATCTTTGTACTCTTTTATGAGTTTTTCTTTTAATGTATTAAAATTTATGTTTTTATCAAAAGATAAACCTTTTGCTTCATAAAGCATTTTTAAAAGATCTCTTTTATCAAAAAACGGATGGTCTATAAATATAGTCAGTTGCTTATCTTTTAACTGTTCATTAGTAAGTTTGAGGATATAACTCTTCCCCTCTCCCGGATCTGCTATGACAAATATCAAGGGTGCATTTTTTTCATATATTGCATCAAGTATTTTATTTTTAGCTATTTCCGTACTGACGCTGTCAAAGTAGTATTTGGTGTCTATGATATCAGCAAATAATTCTTTAGCGTCCTTAAAATCTCTCATTTTGCAAGTTCGCTTCTTATAAATTTATTATCATATTTATTTAAAGATATGGAATTGCTTCCTTTTATAATATGTGGTATTATAACCATGATAAGTTCACTTCTTTTGATATTTTTAGAGCTGCTTTTAAAAGCATTTCCAATGATAGGAATGCTTGAGAGGATCGGTACGCTAGTATTTGTTGTTCCGTTTGTTTTACTGATAAGTCCGCCTATTAGTATTTTACTATTATTTTTAACCATCACTATGGAAGAAAGTTGTTTTACCTTGATATCCGGTGCTAAAAAAGGAACTCCATTTGCATCTATGTGAGTCGCTGCTATAGAGCTCACCACGGGATTTATCTTTAAAATTATATAGTTATTTTTTGTGACTTGTGGTGTTATATCAAGCGTAACTCCTACAAAGGTTGAACTTGTAGTATAATTTGGTGTTGTAGTTGTACCTCCACTTGATGTTGTAGTTGTGCTCCCGCTATCATATCTGTAATTGACTTCTGTTCCTACATTTATGATTGCTGATTGGTTGTTTAAAGTCATTATCTTTGGATTTGATACAACACTAACATCTCCTTGTGTTTTTAAGAACTTAATCAGCCCATCCATAGTAAAACTGTATCCTACCAAATAGTTGGGGTGTTTCAAAGTATCCAAAAATCCACTGGCAATAGGCTGATAGTTTTGATCAGAGACAGCTCCCAAAGAAGACAATCCTCTTGATTTTTGTGCATCACTTCTTGCACTTAGTCCCAGGCTGAATTTGCTCCAGTTTATTCCTGTTGTTTTATCTTTATTGAAAGTTACTTCTATAATTTTTGCTTCAATGAGTATCTGCTTGTGAAGTCTTTTTATTATAATATTAAGGTATTTTTGAACACCTTCAAGCTGTTTTTTTGTTCCTGTTACTGTTACGACACCTGCATCTTGACTGACTAAAGCTGTTTCTTTCTTTTCTCCTGGTACACTTTCTCTTTGAAGGATTGAATTTACATCATTTTGTATCTTACTCCAAAACTTAAAATCAGATGTAAAATCCATAGTAGTTGTATCTCCACCTCCGGTTGTGTTGTTTGTATTGTTTGTGTTATCTGTATTGTTTGTGTTGTTTATGTTATTTGAAGTACCCCCGCCACTGCCTGTTTTAATAACTTTATTTGTAGTACTCTTTCTTGATGTAAAACTAACATAATCTATATAAAATGATTTTGTTTTTATGTACGATACTTTTAAAATTTTGCCGTTATTGCTCATTTGGTAAAATAAATTATTATCATTTAATAAGAAATCTAACAACTCCTCAAAAGTAAAATTATGAATATTTACATCATGCAATATCTTCTTAACCTTTTTTTTAGAACCTGCGTCTTGGTAAACTATACTCACATTGCAAGTATTGGATATTTGATTTAGCACATCAGCAATACTTACTTTTTCGTGTTTGTTGCTGTTTATTGAAAAAGAAAATAATTTATTACCGCAATTTGCATACAAAGATGACACAGCCAGGCTAAATATAAAAATATAAGTTATGATTTTCATTTATTTTTATCCTTGATAATTAATATTTTTTTAGAATTTTTTGTTGAGAGTATCATTTTTTTATTTTTTTTATTTAAATATACAAAATAATTTGTAATTCTTGTAATCTTAAAACCATATACTCTATCACCTACTCTATGCCAAGCTCCGTTTATAAAAGCTTTATTATTGATGATTGCACCTAGTATAAGTATGTTAACTTTTTTTACAGATTTTATTTTAAAATTTTTAATTTTTTTATTATATATTTTTGCACTCTTATAAAAAGGGTTATACTTTACATGTATTTTTTTACTTTTTATTTCTATGCGACTTAAGTTGTCTATTTTGGATAAAATGGGCTTTATAGTTAAAGCATTGGCAAATAGATAAGATATAAACAATACAGTTAAAAATCTCACAGTCCGACTCCGTATGTATCAAAACCTATATCAAAATCAATAATACTTTTATTTTTATTTTTTCGGATATAAATATGAATATTATTAAATTTTAAGAGAATATCCAAATTTTCTATATAATAGACAAACTGTATAATATTTGCAAATTTTCCTTCTCCTGCTATTTGTATATGTTTCTTTTTCTTTACAAGATAATATAAATTATCATCTTTTGCATTAGAATTTTTCAAATATTTTACTTTTAAATTTAAAAAAACAGATTCCCTCAAAACCATATCAAGCGTCTTTGCCCACTCTTTTGCATCAAAAAATGCAAAAGGTACTTTATAAAGATTGGAAATTAGTATATTAATTCCCTCTTTTTGTTCTGTAATTATTTGATTTTCGCGTAAAATCTTTTGCTTGTTAAATATCAAAGCTTGTTTTAATACTTTTATTGAATTATTTTTTATATTTGTTTTTAATACTTTTATATCATTTTTAAGTATATCTCTTTTATCAATCATACTTGGCAATATAGCATACAAAATCATACCAAATATCAATAATACAGCGGTATAAAGCATATACTTTTGATTTTTGGGTAATTTTGTCAAATAATCATCTATCTTAGCATATAAATTTTTATTCATTTTATTATCTCAATCTTGCTAATGTAATAGTTTTTATCAAGCTTAATCTCATTAGTTGAGACTTCTATAAACCCTATCTTAATCAAATCTTTCATAAACTTGGCTATGGTATCTCTTTTTGTATAACTAGCAATAATCTCTATAGTCATTTTGTTACTGCCTGCCTCTTTTATGGACTTCAACGAAAGCTTATATTTTTGCAAATATTTATTCACCTGCAAAATCATAGTGCTACTTCTCTTTTCTTTTGTCTTTAGGCTTGATAACTCATCTACACCTTTATTTATATTAGAAATTTTTTTATTTTGTTTTGATATTAATATTTTATTTGCTTTAATTTGTTTTTTTGTATTTATAAGTTGACTTTTTATATTATCTGTAACTCTTTTTAATTTGTCATATTTATTTTGTAATTCAATTTTTTGGTTTTGCAATATATTTGTCTGTAGATAAAGGTATGCAGGATAAGCAAAAGATATTAGAAAAATAACTATAACAAAAAGCAAAAGTTTTCCTGCATCTCTTTGATAAAAAGGAGGTAGTCTTTCAAAAGTGCTTAGATTGTTGCTATTGTCATTTAAAGTGTATTTATCATAAACATAAGAAGCTGCTATAGTGCTATAAAAATGCTTACCCGGAGTATTTTTCAATAAATTAAAATCTCTTATCTCTATATTTTCATAACCTAAAGATATTATAAATTCTCTCAAACCTTTTACTCTGTCTTCATCAATACTGAAAAATATCCTATCTATTTTATCAAAGCCGAAGATACTTCTATTATGCATTGCGGTATTGTTTATCCTTGACATCATATCAGAAAATATATTTTTCAAAACCTTAATCAACTCTGCTTCGTCATCTTGATATTTTGATTCATCAAAACCTTTTGTTTTAAGAACCTCTTTTATTTGAGTAAGACTTATATCTTTATAATCATTCTTGATAATATTTTGAATTTCGCTTAAAGTTGTTAATGAGATTGATGATATATATTTTGCATTTTTATAAATTGACAAAAAAGCTTCATTATCTGAAATATATACAAAAATATCATTTTTTGCTGATAATATTTTATTTTGGTAAAGAGTGCCAAATACTAAAAATGGTATAGATAGAAAGTCAATATAACCGGTTTTTTTAAGTATTGGATCAAGTACCGGCTCTATATCGGTAAGGTTTACAGCAACACATTCTACAAGAAAAGATTCTTCATAATCCAACTCTTTTTTGATATAGTCTATTTTATACTTCTTTTCTAAGTCAAGCCCTGCCTCTTCATACATTTTTATCTCGGCAGTAGCTTTAAGATTTTCATCACTTATAGTTTTGTTTGCTTTAAATGAATATGTAATGATACTGTCAAAACTAACCCTTGATCCTATGAAGTTCTTCTTATAATCTTTTGCTACTTCTATATGGTCTTTAGCAAAACTAAGCTTTGTATCACTAAAAGGGTCAATATATATGATATTTTGATCAGCCATTTTTTACCTTAAAACATAATGATATTATTATATCATATTTTAAATTAATGCAAAACAATAAATCCACTCACAGGCATTATTGAAAAACTTTTTGATTGTTGTTTTGAGCCGGGGATACTTAGATTGATGTCTAATTCATTGTGTAAAATATGTCCAGAATGAAAAGCTCTTCCATATTCATCAAAACAAACAGTTGAATTTCCATCATCACCATTTACTGTTATAGATGAGCTGAATTTAAAAGATTTTTTTTCATTTAATGCTATTTTTTTTATGTTTGCAGTATCTAAATCTATGCAGTTATTTTTACTATAATTCCAATACGACGGATTTCCAAAATGATATGTGCTGTATCCTATGGCATTTCTTTGCTTTTGTTTTATCTTCATGGTTAAAAAATTTACATCATTTAAAAGTCTATTATCAGGTATAAAGTTACTTGCCACCGATGTAAGGATACCTATTAAAACTATAACAAAAACAAGCTCGATAAGAGTGAAACCGCTGCGTGATAATTTTGAATTAAACATTAAGTTTTTCATGGTCTTTGCAAAGTCCTTCTTATAAGCCTTATATCTTGACCCCTGTTTCTTGGGTTTGTCGTATTTGTATCTACTTCTACCTCAAGCATAACCATACCTTGAGACTCTTTTGTCTGTATAGAAACATTTCTATCTTTACATTTTGTATACCATTTCCCATCATTATCAACCCCATTATAGAGATAATATTTAGTTATATTTATATCTGCTGTAAATCTTTCATCTTTCGATATCAAATGAATTTCTTTCAAACAATTATTATGACTTTTTCTATCATATCCCTGGATTGATAGCAAACTAAGCTCTACCGCACTATTCATAAACAATTCAGCTGATTCTCTCATGTAAGTATCACTTGTCTGTTTTGTTGTAATCGAGGCATACTTCAAGGCAATAGTAAGCATTCCACTTATGATAATAATGACAAATAAAGCTTGCATAAGTCCAAATCCACTTCTTCTCAAAACACAACCTTTTGTTTGGAAATTGTTACATTATTGTCTGTACCTCTTATATTTCTTTGTAAAGTCAATTCAAAATATATACTGTTATTTATAAGTCCTGATTCAAAACCGCTAACTTCACTTGAAAGAATGGTTACATTTCCCTCCCCTGCACTGTTTGGATCTGCACAAAATGTTTCATCTTTCCATGGTCTAAAATTATAAAAAAGAAAAAGAGTATTATTTATATCTTTTGAATTTGCTTTTAAAAAGTTAAAAGCCTTTATGCAGGCAGCATTTTGATTTATATCTGCTCCTCTTGCTATAGCATACGCACTATCAACCAAATAATATTTTTCATATATCTCATCTGGTCTTACTGTCCCAAAAGAGATATTATTATCTGTTATATTTATATCATAAACAAGATTATGTTTATATCCATGCCAACCAAAAGAGTTATTAAAATCAGACCCGATAACACCCTCATCAAATGTACCGGAAAAGATAAGTGCTACTCCAGCATTGGCTATATTGTTATTTCCTCCAAATTTATTTTTCAGTATTTCATTAATCCCGCTTTTATTTACACCAAATGATTTTACTATATTATCAATCTTATTTGATCCGTCCATATCTATAAAACCGCTGTAATCTCTTTTTTTAAGAGCTTCTGTTGCAGTACCTATCCATTCTAAAATATGAAAATTTCCCTGTAATTGATATATAGATTTAAAGTTATTATCAGCTGGATTATATCCTATAACGCTTGTTGGGACTCTATCATAGAGCAAAGAAGATATCTCATCAACAATTACTTGAGAATTACTTGAGAGATCGCTTATGGCTCTGCTTTTTGCAACTCTTTGATAAAGATGTTTTATAGAGATAAAAGTTCCGATAGATAATATAGAAAGTATAATAAGCGTGAAAATCATTTCAATAAGAGTAAAGGCTTTTTTATTTTGTTTCATCTTATTGTATTCTTTCATTTCCACTCTCTTTTATAAAAAATCATTTGCCCTATATTTGCCGAAACATAGTCAAACTGAGTCAGCCTCCTTGGTTTTCCTCTTTTTCCACTGTAGTTGACTACAATTGTTATATTTTTAAGATTTGTTGTTGTGAGTGCATTGTTGCTGTTGTTTAAATCTACAACCATATTGCTTCCATTTGTAATAAAAACAGAATTATTACTATCTAAAATATAAGATACCGATATATTAAGATCATAGTAATTTGCTCTTATATCTGCATTATTAAAATCTCCAATATCATCAAAATCAGTGGCATCTGCATTATTGTGTTTAGCTGTATTTATCAAGCTGGCATTTAAATCATTGAAACAAGTCCTCGAGCCGATAAAACCACCTATTCTATATCCGTTAGAACTGTTACAGTCAAACTCGCTATTGGTACTTTTTGTTTCAAGTATATCTCTTGAGTCAACATTTTCTTTGTCCCAAGGCATATTTGATATCATATGCATCATAGAAATACCATTAAAAAGAGCATCTTGGCGGATAGAAAACGCATCACTTTTATTGAGTGTTAAAACTATCTTAGGTATCACCGTAAAAACTATTGCGATGATAACCATAGTAAAAATTAACTCTATTAGTGTTAAACCTCTTCTCATCAAGCATTCCTAAAATATCTATTTTTAATCGTTTAGCTATACAATAATTTAACTTTTCCATTTACACAGTTGCGAACCAATGAGCTAATGATAGTTTGATATATCATTCCTATCTCTAACGAATAGAATAAGAAAAATATAATCGTATGATTTGATTACATACATTGTATAGCTATTAAACTTAAAATTTTATAAATTAAAATAGTTACCGAAACACCTTAATCCCTCTTTGGTATCTTGTTGCATTATAATCTTTTCCTATACTAGTCCCATTAAAGTCACCACTTTGGATATTATTTTTCTTATTGTTTATAATGTATATATACTGAAAACAAGGATGAGTGGAGCAATCTTTTGTTGCATTGTATTCATTATAATGACTATACCACAGATATGGCGGTATATTGATATGTATATATGCGTTTTGTGAGTTTGTCCAGTGATTTGTTATATTAAAAGAGACTGTTCCTTTTAAAATACTTTGAGTAGTGTTTATATCATCAATTCCACTTACATTGCTGTCACTATATAAAAAGCCACTCTTTGGTATAAAATTTAAAATATGAGTAAAAGTATCTTTTTTCATCTGAAACCACTTCAAACTATCTTGAGAAAGCCCATTGACAAACAAATCACTGCTGTTTGAATCATAAACTTCAAGAGCCAAACTATTTGTTACTTTTTGCTGATTTGTAGTTATATTTTTACTCAACACTCTTCCATAATAAAAAGAGCTTCCATTGTTATCTGGAATTAACCCTTTGTTTATGGCATCTTGCGAATTTGTAGTATTTATATCTGTGATATTGATATCAAGTGGATTAATAGGCTTATTATACTTTTTGTAAACATTCAAAGCATACATTACAACAGAACTGTTTCCATCAGTAAAATTTTGGTCATTTATAGTTGTGCTTAAGTTAAAATCACTTAAGTTCCTGTCATGTGCGTAGATAATGGTATTATTTACTTTTTGGAGATAACTTATATTTGCATCAGTGGAAGTAGCAACTCCTCCTATCTTTACACCGACATTGTGAGCATAACACTTCTTGTCAAATTTGTGAGTTATACCACCATTGGCATTTTGTGCCTCAACTTTAAAAGAAACTGTTATGTTTGCATCATTAACATCACCCATATATCGCCAGTTGCTATCAGGGTTATTTCTTGTAAAACTATAATCAGTTATAACAAATCTGTAAGGCTTGAGTATAACAGTTTTACTGTATGCGGGTATAGAAAGATTTGCATCTGTATTCCAATAACCACTTACATTTTTGTCTTTACAGTCAACTCCGGCAAATCTGTCTGTACATTTTTTAACTTCTTTGATACTAAAATTTACATCTCCTACATCACTATAATTTGCATCAAAAGAGATACTGCCATTACTAAATCCAAAAGGAGTCGGCAACCCTTTTAAAATACCTTTTACACAAGTTGCATTTGAATCATTTATATCAAAGACAAAAGAAGTGTTATTGGTTTCATGGTAATCCAAGCTGTTTTCGCCATTATAAGAAGAGGCATTTACATCTATATGAAAATTAACTCCAGCTTTTGGATAAGTTGTATTGGTATCTATATGAAATTGTTCAGGTCTTATAGCAAAGTTATCAGTAGAGAGAGTTGAATTGTCCTCATTTGATAAAGGACAAGTTCCTATAAAATCCTTTTTCCAAGAAAGCTTAACTCTTGTATTTTTTATAGCCTTATTTATTCTAAATGTAGCGGTTGAGCTGTTTTGATCATTAAAAATCAATGTTGACACACTATTTTGAATATTAGCACAAACCGTACCGTTAAACTCCTGGTAATTTGTATTATTTGCATCCAAAGATGCAATAGTAAGATTAAAATCTTGTTTTACGATTTTAGTAGAAATATTTCTATCATTTATATTTCTAAAAATATCCCAGGCATCAAAGTGGTAATTTTTTTCTACCGGCGGCGGAGGACTTCCGCCACATTGCGGAGCAGGTCTATTTGAGCCATTATAGTTTTTTCCACTATTTTCATTATCATAGATATTTTGTATAGTATTGCTACTCAATACTTGATTGAAGATTTGAAACTCATCAACATCTGCACCGATTGATTGACCGTTTGGCTTATTATTGTAATTTCCATAATCACTATTAAATAGTAGTCCTAATTGTCCTGTATTTGGATGGATATTATTAAATATATGATTTTCATCATTATCAAGATAAAAATCTGTTCCATTATCCGTTACAACAAATGTAAGCATGTGCCAACCTGAAAGATTTTGAGGATTGAAATCGTAATAATCTCCTCCATTATCATCCTCTACATTTAAAGTCCATGAATTATTATTTATATCTTGTGTAAAATAAATAAAATCTTTAGCACTTCCTTTTCTATCAGCTATATTAAAATATTTAAAATAATCAAAATAATCAAAAATTTTATGCCCATTTGTATTTAAAGGAAATTTAATCCATAAATTTAAAGTATAATTTTTAGGTAATGGATAATCAGTTTTTAATTTAACTGCTTTATCATTTTGATTATCACTTATAATATTTCCACCATTATATATTTTTCCCTCTGTAACATTAGCATCATTTAAAGCAGTCGCATTATAATCATTTCCACTACTTCCATAATTTTTAATTTCATATGTACTTGGATTATTATCCCAACTACATTCATCCATATAGTAATCAATCACTGATATTAGCGCTGAACCTCCACTGCAACCACTAGCCTCACAGCTACTCTTCGGTGAATTATCTACTATATTTGCACTTATTTTATTTGTATCGGCATTGCTGATTTTACTGTCACCATTAGCATCTGTTATACCATCCCAATAGTTGCTATTCCAGTCGTGGGCTTTTGTATCACTGGCATAGTTACCACCATTTGGTGCATATATACAGTTGTTATTGATATATAAATCATTTTTCCAATTATATATATAGATTGCATAACTATTTCCACTTGTTGATGTGTTGTGAATACAAGAGTTTTTTAAATGCATTTTTTCAACATTTGTACCAATATATACAGCAGTATCCCCTCTTGTTGTTAGTTTTGATGAATCAATTGTCAAATCACTGCTTCCTGAAATTTTTAATGCTTTTCCTGTGGCATTAAAATCACAATTGGTAAAACTCATTTTCTTAAAACCACCCCAGTCAAATACTACGCCATGGTCATTTGCACTACTACTGTTACTAAATACTTTAACATTACTAAATGAAACATCCTTGCCTTTTTTTATATCTATTCCTCCAGCTTGAGCAGATACACTGACATCACTAAATGTAAAATTACCGACTACTCCCCAGTCTGTATAAATTCCTATTCCATTGCCTCCACTTCCACTGATGCTTGCATTGCTTATAGTGACATCGTTGCCATTATGAAGAACCAAGCCGCCATCATTATTAATTTTCATATTTAGTGTATCAAAAGAAAAATTACCTGTAACCTGAGAACCTGCTACAAAAGCGCTATTGGTTGTTCCATTTATTGTCAGACTATTGGTAGTTATATCTTTTGCTTTTGCTATATATACTCCAATTCCTTTGTTTACATTAATATTTACATCTTGAAATGTCAAATTACCTTTAGCTGTATTATAGTCCAAAGATATTGCTTTAGTATTATCACCATAACCTGTAGCAGTTATATTTATATCCTCAAAAGTCATGTTTTCACCACTGCTTAATTCTATAGCTGGTTCAGCATTGACATTAAAGTTAAGATTTTTAAATATATGGTTCTTGTCTTTTACACCTGTACCAAGATAAATACCTTTATTGTTTCCACTATTACTTGACAGAGTCATATTTATATTTTCAAAATCTTGTAAATCAGCTTTATCCAAATAAATACCACTTGCACCACTTCTTATAGAAAGATTTTTAAAAATTCCTTTAAGATTATCATCAACACTCGATCCTCCCCATATTGCATCGGCACCATTTAAACTATCTATAATAAGATTTTCAAAGGTTATTTTCTCTTTTGCACTTACAATGCGAATATCCTTATTATTTTCACTACTTGAAGTTGATTTGATAGAAAGATTTTCTACTGTTAAATTTTTAGTATCGCCTTGTATTGTTAAGGTATCGCCATTACTATACCAATTGATATCAGAAGGTGAAGTGGCATCCTGTCCATTTGTAATTGTAAGATTGTTTATACCATTAATCGTAACAGCTTCATTATAATTACCTTTACAGATTTTTATGGTGTCGCCATTTCCTGCATCAGTAATAGCTGATTGAATGGTATGATATGGATAATCAGGAAAGTATCTCGCTTCACAGCTATATTCTCCTCCAAAAAAACCATGGATAGGACTATTGTCGACAACCAAAGTACTACTATAAAGCATTGCTACACTTAAAATAATCCCTAAAAATATCTTTTTTAATAAAGGAACAATAAAGGGGTCAGGTGATAGTAATAGATTTTTATATTTCATTCTTTATTTTCTCTAATGCTTTTTTAACAGAAGGAATAAAAAGATTATCTTCTATGAAAAACTCTATCACCTCTTTTTTGTTTTCTATTTTGTTGATCATTCCTTCTATCTCTATTTTAAGTTCAGGTAATTTATATTTTAAAATATCCCAAACAATCTCTTTATCTATTCCAAAATAATGATGTGATATCAAATTTCTAAAATCAACAATTCTTCTTTTATCTTCATTTAGTAAATTATTTTCAATCAAATTTTTTGATGCTTCTCCTATGATTTCTAAACCTCTCATAACAGCATCCCAAGTTTTACAGTCGTATAATAAATCTTGGGAATTTCTAATATCTTTTATATATATTTCAATTTTTATCATGGAAATGTAAATATCCATTATAAAAAATTCAAGCTTCCTTTTAGACATAAATCATCTCTTTTTTAATTTCATTTCTTATAAAACTTTTCATCGAATCAAAAAAACCAATATCCACATCTTTTTTCAAGTTTTTTTCTAAAAACTCTTTAGCACTCATGAAAGTATCAAAATTTTTTTTATACATCTTAATTATCGCTATATCTATATCGCTATCCTCAATATAATCATCTCTAGCCTGAGAACCAAAAACAGCAAACTGCTCTATACCATATTGATCTTTTAAAATAGGTTTTAAAGTTGCTAACTTATCTAAAATAGCTCTATTCATTTATTTCCTTTGTAATAAAGGGGTCAGGTGATAGTAATAGATTTTAAGTTACACCTCATTTATTATATCATATTTTTTATCAAAAACAAGAGTATTGAAAGGTAGCAAAGAATAGAAAATAAAGGGGTCAGGTGATAGAGAATAAAGGGGTCAAGAATAAAGGGGTCAGGTGATAGTGATAGTATTTCTTCATTTTAATTATCCTTTTTCCATTTGCCTGTTTGGCTTTTTACAATATGTGGTAGATTTTTACTCTTAAGATTTAACCTGAAAACAAAATTATCTACAAACTTTTTTTAACATAGTCCAGATACTTAACAATATCATCAAGTTTTTCAAGTGTTTTATGGCATATCTCTTTATAGTCTATTCTTTCATAGTGATGTGCTAAAAAGTTTCTAAATGATGCGATTTTAGCAAATTCATAAGCAAATTTAGCAGGAATAACACCATACTCTCCTAACAAATCAATGCTTTCATAGTAACTGTTAGACTTTTTAAAACCTTTATATTTGATGAGCATTTCTGCAAGGGCGATAGAGCTATCAGATACTAAATACAAATAGTGTAACAATGCCCCCTGATATATCTTGTCTGATAAAAATTTTTCGTCACACTCCTCTTTTAATTCATATAAAATATCTAAGATTTCTTTAATCGTAATAATTTTTTCTTCTATTCTATGCAACATTTAAAAGCCTTTTAAATTCTTTATAATCTTTTATCTCATGCTCTTTTTTTAATTCATACATAATTCGGAAATCATCTTGAGAATCTTTTATGATTATACCATCGTTAAATATATTTTCTAAAAGATTGAAATTTTTTACAGAATTTAAAACAATAAGATCTATATCCCTTTGCAAAGATATTTCAAGTTTATGATGAATCTTTAGCTTTGTATCAAAATCATTAAATTGTTTTTTAAGATATACCGCAATATCAATATCACTTCTTTGACCATAGTCTCCTCTTGCATAAGAGCCAAACAGATAAGCAAACTGAACTTCATCCATTTGAGATAATAATTTTTTCATAAAGGGGTCAGGCATGTTCAGTCCTTTTTCATTAAAGGGGTTAAGCTCAACTCTTATAACTTACATTAATTTTAAACTAACTGTTTGCACAATAACTCATTAAGTTATGTCTATTGTATCATATTTTTTATCAAAAACAAGAGTATTGAAAGGTAGCAAAGAATAGTGGTAATAGCGATAGATGCTTATATTTCATATAAAAAAACTTTTTTAAAATTTATAATAACATTATAGAACTTACAGATATTGTGGCACTTTCACTTTTTAGTATCATTGGTGTATTTAGCTTATATATCGCTCTATTTGTAAAAAGTTTTATTTCATTCTCGCTAAAACCACCTTCACATCCTACGACAATAGTTGAAAAAGATAATGCTTTATACATACTTTCTCCTCCAAAATTAAGTATAGCACTATTTGGATAAATTTCAAGAAAATTTTTTATACACTCTATCTCTTCAATATCCATTATTACACTTCTTCCACATTGTTGTGACGAATTGATAAGGATTTTTTTGATTCTTTTTAGATTGATGACAAAATTCTTTTGACTTCTGTCACAATATATAAATGAGATTTTGCTTACACCGATTTCATTGAGCATAGGTAAAATCTTTTCTATCATTTTTGGATCTATTATACACCACCCTATATGAAGATATCTTTTTGCTTTTACAATCAACTCTTTTTTATCACACAGTTTAAGCAAAGCGTCTTTTTTAAATACATTTACTATTTTGTATGAATATATAAAATCATCTTTTAAGTTTCGCATCATTACAATATCGCCAACTTTATGTCTTCTCGCTTTGAAAAGATATCTATAATCCTCATTTATTATTTTGATATTTTCCAGTCCGGCTATTTCGTTATATAAAAACTGCATTACTTATCACTCTTGACTTTTATATTTTTTAAATTTAGCTTAAATGTACTTCCGATACCTTTTTCAGAGTCAATATTGATATAAATCTTTTCTTTATCACAGTAGGATTTAACTATACTTAACCCTATGCCGTAACCGCTTTTATTGTGGTCCACTTGATAATGCCTGTCAAATACATTAAAAACTTCATTTGAATTCATGCCAACTCCATTATCTTTAACGATTAGATAGTTTTCTTTTAATATAACTTCTACATAACCGCCTGGTTTATTGTATTTGATTGCATTTGAGATAAGATTATCCAAAATTTTTGAAAATCCCATCTTATCGGCTTTTACAAAAACTTCCTGTAAATTACTCTTTATTTCTATATTGTCACTGATTTCTTTGAATTTTTTTATACTTTCATTACAGATATCCGATAAGTCAAAATCTTCCTTATCGACTTGCCTGATTTCGCTTTTTATATAATAATCCATACCTTTATAAAGAGCCAATAAATCATCAGTTGCTTTTTCTATCCTATCTATTCTTTTTATATTTTTAGGGCTATCTGGGCTTAATTTTATCATTTGTGCATTAGCTTTTATAGTAGCAACAGGTATATTTAGTTCATGAAGTGTGTCTTTAAGTAACTTGTCAAGAAATTTGTTAGTTTTTAAAAGAGGGTTTAAAAAAACTAGTGCCAGGATATAACCGCCTGCAAGAGATACGATAACTGCTATGGCAACAGCATAATAAAAAAAATACTCATTTTTATAAAATTTATCCGCTGTCAAATAAATTACAACTGATAGAGATAATATCCAAATAGAAAAAAATAACGAAATTTTAACCAAAAACCATCTATCTTCTTTTTCCATAATTTATAAACTTAAATAATCATACATATTATATGTATCTCCAAGAAAGCTTCTCTCCTGCAAACATTGGTACAACTTCACCATATTTTTGAGGCACTAAAAGCTCTTTTTTTTCTAAAGTTATATTTTTTTGTATTGGCGTTAGTTTGTATATTTCTCTTGCATTGTTACTGATAAATTTTTGTAAATTTTCCAACTTATGATGTTTTTCAAAAAGTTCGCAAAGTGCCGGTAAAGCCACGGGAGCGGTAAAAACTCCTGCTGCGCATCCACAGCTTTCTTTTTTATTTTTAGGATGAGGAGCTGAATCACTGCCAAACATAACTTTTGGATTTGCATTTAAAGCCAAATCCAAAAGTGCTTCTTTATCTTCATGCCTCTTAGCTATGGGTTTGCAAAAAAGATGAGGTTTTAAAAGTCCGCCTGCAACATCATCAAGTGTTATTAAAAGATGATGTAAGGTTATAGTCGCATATAGATTGTCAAATTTTTCGAGAAGCTTTACACTTGCTTTATCCGTTATATGTTCCATTACGATTTTTAACTTTGGAAAAGCTTTTGCAATTTTTTCATAAAAAGAGCCAAATTCCCTTTCTCTATCAAGCACAAACCCATTTGTCTCACCATGCACTAAAAGTGGAAGTTTAAGCTCGCTCATAGCCTCAAGTGCTTGCTTTAAGCTATCAATTTCAAAGTTGCTAACTCCACCTTGTGAATTTGTAGTGATCCCGCTTGGATACAATTTTATAGCTTTTATGTGATCTTTAGCTTCTTTTAAAAATTTATAATCATAACTGTTTTGAAAAAAAAGTGTCATAAAAGGCTCAAACTCATCATCCCCAGTAGCTTTTAGAATCCTTTTTTTATAAGCTTCCACCTCATTTATCGTGATAACAGGAGAAATTAAATTTGGCATGATAACGGCTCCGGCAAAGTAAGAAGAACTGTATTTTGCTATATTTTGAAGCATTTGACCATCTCTTAAATGCAAGTGCATATCAAGTGGTGAATTTAAAGTAAGCTTCATAAACTCTCCTTAGCATCTTCTATAAGTCTGTTCAAACTCTCTTGATACAGCTTTAAATCTTTCTTATTCTTAGCTTCAAACCTTGTGACTAAAACAGGTGTTGTATTTGAGGCTCTTATAAGTCCCCAACCGTTTTCAAAGTTTATCCTAACCCCGTCAATATTGATAATTTTTTTGATTTTGGGTACATAAAAAGGCGGGTGCTTCAATATCTCCTTAATCCATTTCATAAGCTCAAATTTTTTCTCTTCCGTAGTTTTTACTTTTATCTCTTGGGTTGAGTAAACCTTAGGTAATTTTTCTATCTCTTCATCCAAATTCATTCCATCTTTTATAAGCTCCAAAACTCTAAGAGTAGCATACAGTGCATCATCGTATCCGAAATATCTGTCATTAAAAAAAATATGGCCACTAACCTCAGCAGCCAAATCAGCACCACTTTGTTTTATCTTGACTTTTAAGTTACTGTGTCCTGTTTTATACATAATAGCTTTGCCTGTTTTGTTTATCTCATCATACATAACCGATGAGCACTTAACTTCGCCTATTACAGTTGGATTTTTTATATGTTTTGCAAGTAAAATGGCTAAAATATCACCTTTTATATTATATTTTTTTGTTAAAACCGCTATCCTGTCAGCATCGCCATCATAAGCAAAACCTATCTCAAAATCTTTTTTCAACTCTTTTTTTATATCATATAAATTTTCTTCAACAGTAGGGTCTGGATGGTGATTTGGAAATTCTCCATTTGGCTCTAAGTACAAAGCTTTATAATTAAATTCAAGTTGATTAAATATATCTTTTATAACAGTCCCCGCCACTCCGTTTCCACAATCAAGAATTATCTTTGTTTTAAGAGCTTTTAAATGTGAAAATTCTTTTGTGATATAATCAATATATCTTTTTTTAGCAGCAATCTTGATACAAGTTGTATCATCTTTTATATCAAAATCCTGCATTTTTAAAAATTTGTCTCTTAAGGCGTAGATATCGCTCCCAAAAAATGGTTGTTTATCAATAGTTATCTTAAATCCATTGTATTCTTTTGGGTTATGTGAGCCTGTTATCATGACACTAGCAGATGGAGTTATGCCACTAAATTCCATATAGTTTGCAAAATAATTCACAGGTGTTGCAACCATCCCCATATCAAGAACCTTTACTCCTACAGCATTAAATCCACTTGAGAGATAATCCCTTAAAATAGGTGAATGAGTTCTCGCATCATATCCAATAGCAACAAATTTATCTTTTTTTTTGATTGCTTTTCCTAAAAGGTATCCTATAAGTTTTACTGATTTTTCATTTAACTCTTTTGCAAAAATTCCTCTTATGTCATATTCTCTAAAAATAGAATGCATTTTTTACCTTAAGTATAATTTCTCAGATTATATCATTTTTTGTTTTAGTGTTTTATAAACTCTTCTTAAACTAATTTTAGATAAAATCTCATTTTTAATGGTCGCATAGCTCAGCTGGTAGAGCACTACCTCGACAAGGTAGTGGTCACAGGTTCAAGTCCTGTTGTGACCACCATACAATTTTAGATAAATCTAAAAATAAAAAAGGATTTTATTGGAAGTTATAGCCATAAAGAAAGATAACACTCTTATTGACTTGCAAAGCGTAGAAGAACAAAATATAAATATAAATGATTACGAAAAGATTGATTTTGACAATTCAAAAAATTCTTTGGAAATATTGAGACATTCCACTGCCCATTTAATGGCGCAAGCTCTAAAGGAACTTTATCCTGAAGCTGATTTTTTTGTAGGACCTGTTATAGAAGATGGATTTTACTATGATTTTAGAGTTGATGCCAAGATCAGCGACTCGGATCTTAAAAACATTGAAAAAAAGATGAAAGAGCTTGTCAAAAAGAAATTTTCTATAGAAAAATATGTTATTACAAAAAAAGAAGCTCTTAAAAAATTCAAAGATGATGATTTAAAGCTTGAAGTATTAAAAAGAATCCCTGAAGATGCAGAAGTAGGTATTTACAAACAAGGAGATTTTGAAGATTTGTGCCGGGGACCACATCTGCCAAATATAAAATATATCAAATTTTTTAAACTTACAAGAGTTGCTGGAGCATATCTTGGCGGCGATGAAAAAAATGAAATGCTGACTCGTATCTACGGAACTGCTTTTGCCACAAAAGAGAGTTTAAAAGAACATCTTTTGATGATAGAAGAGGCAAAAAAAAGAGATCATAGAAAACTTGGAAATGAGCTTAAACTCTTTACTTTTGATGAAGAAGTAGGTGGTGGACTTCCTATATGGCTTCCAAATGGTGCAAAGCTAAGAAGCAAGTTAGAATCTCTACTTTTTAAATCACACAGAAAAAGAGGCTATGAGCCCGTAAGAGGTCCTGAAATACTTAAAAGTGAAGCATGGAAAGTAAGCGGGCATTATGACAACTATGGTGAAAATATGTATTTTACCGTTATAGATGATATAGAATATGGCATAAAACCTATGAACTGTCTAGGACATATCAAAGTTTTTCAAAGTGAAGTTAGAAGTTACAGAGATTTACCGCTTAAGTTTTTTGAGTATGGAGTAGTTCATAGACATGAAAAAAGTGGAGTCCTGCACGGGCTTTTTAGGGTTAGAGAATTTACTCAAGATGATGCTCATATATTTTGTACACCCGAGCAGATAAAAGAGAATGTTATAGAAGTTTTAAGTTTTGTTGACGATATTATGAAAAGTTTTGATTTTGAGTATGAGATGGAAGTTTCCACAAAACCTACCAAAGCTATAGGAAAAGATGAGATATGGGAAAAAGCCACTAAGGGTTTAAAAGATGCATTGGATGAAAATGGCATAAAATATGGAGTTGATGAAGGTGGTGGTGCATTTTATGGACCAAAAATCGATATAAAGATAACAGATGCACTAAAAAGAAAATGGCAATGCGGAACAATACAGGTTGATTTTAATCTGCCTGAGAGATTTGAGCTTGAATATACCGATACAAATAATGAAAAAGTAAGACCGGTGATGATTCATCGTGCGATACTTGGCTCATTTGAAAGATTTATAGGTATATTAACAGAACACTGTGCCGGAGAATTTCCTTTTTTCATAGCTCCTGTTCAAGTTGCATTGATACCTATATCCGAATCTCATCTAAAATATGCTAAAAAATTACAAAATGAACTTAGAAAATTAGATATTGATAGTGTGATTTCAAGTAAAAATGAAAGCTTAAATAAAAGAGTACGGACAGCCGAAAAACAAAAAATTCCTTTGCTTGCTATCTTAGGAGATGAAGAAATTAAGACAAATTCTGTAGCTTTAAGAGATAGAACAAACAGAAAACAGTATAATATATCTCAGAATGAATTTAAAATATTATTAAAGGAGAAATTAAATGGAGTTATCTTTTGAGTAAGAGCAATGATGTATTGATGAATAGTGATATAAACATGCCTGAAGTTAGGTGTATAGGCGATGATGGTACTCAATACGGAATTATATCTTCAAATGAAGCATTGAAAATAGCAAGAGACAATGGCTTGGATCTTGTTTTAATAGCCCCAAATGCAAAGCCACCTGTTTGCAAAGTTATGGATTATGGTAAATTCAAATATCAACAGGAAAAGAAGAAAAAAGAGGCAAGAAAAAATCAAAAGGTTATAGAAGTAAAAGAGATAAAACTTTCAGTCAAGATAGCCCAAAATGATATAAACTATAAAATAAAGCATGCAAGAGAATTTATAGAATCTGGAAAACATGTAAAATTTAGAGTTTTTTTAAGAGGAAGAGAGATGCAAAATCCAGAAGGCGGTGTGGAAGTTTTACTAAAAGTATGGGACATGATGAAGGATATAAGCGATAGAGACTCTAAACCTTACAGAGAAGGAAGATATGTCAACATGTTAACTTTTCCAAAAAAAGATAAGTAAAGAAGGCTCTATTAGTGCTAAGTATTGAGTAGAATCAAAAATATATCTATTCAGTACTTAGCACAAAGCTAAGAAATAACAAAGGAGCTGTCATGCCAAAAATGAAAACTCTAAGAGGTGCAGCAAAGCGTTTTAAAAAAACCAAAAAAGGCATCAAAAGAGGTAGTGCTTTTAGAAGCCATATCCTTACAAAAAAGAGCCAAAAAAGAAAAAGATTTCTAAGAGGTCCTCAAGAGATATGTAAAGCTGACATAAAAGCAGTGAATCTTATGATTCAAAGTTAAAGGTATTTAGATAAGGTTTCTTGGAATTTTCCAAGTTCAATTCCCCCCCCCTAAAGCTTAAGCGAAAAGGGAAAGTTCGTAAAAACTACGACACCAAAAAGGTCAAGGAGAGACAATGAGAGTAAAAACAGGTACAGTCAGAAGAAGAAGACACAAAAAACTTTTAAAACTGGCAAGAGGCTTTTATAGTGGAAGAAGAAAACATTTTAGAAAAGCTAAAGAGCAGTTAGAACGAAGTCTAGTTTATGCATATCGCGATAGAAAAAGAAAGAAAAGAGACTTTAGAAGACTTTGGATTACAAGAATAAATGCAGCTTGCAGACTAAACGGAATCAGTTATTCAAAATTTATATATGCATTGAATAAAGCTAATATTGACTTAGATAGAAAAATTTTGGCAGATTTGGCATATAGTGATGCTGAAGCATTTGCCAAAGTTGTAGAGAATGCGAAAGCAGCACTTTAAAATAAAATATAAAGTTAATTTTGAAAAATCGTATTTTAAGATATAATATACACTAAAATTTTTATGGAAGGTGGTGATGTTAGGTGCCCGGTATTAAAGTAGGACCCAGAGATTCTTTTGAAGAATCTTACAGAAGATTTAAGAAACAAATTGATCGTAACTTAATAGTTACAGAAGCAAGAGCTAGAAAGTATTATGAAACTAAAACCGAAAAACGCAAGAAACAAAAGATTGCGGCTAAAAAGAAAATGCTTAAAAAACTCTATATGCTTAGACGATATGAGTCTAGGCTATAATCACATAAGTTTTACGGTCTTTTGACCGTAAAACTACTTTAGATATTGATTTAAAAAAACTTTCACATAATTGTTGCTATTTTTTAACAAAGTCTCCCCATGCCCACTTCCAGGCAATATTAAAGTGGTCGGCATATTTGCCTCTTTAGTATATTTTATCATTTTATTTAGTGCGAAATCTCCACTTGAGCCTATAAACATAATAGGAATTGCAACTTCACTTATACTATCTTCTCCACCAACTTCTTTAGCATTTCCCGGTGAAAAGAAAATCGCAATTTTTGGATTGTACTCAAACATAACACCAATAAGACCTGCCGCACCAAGCGATGCACCAAAAAAAGCCAAATTATCTATGTTAATATTTTTATAATTACTACCAACTGTATTAATCCATAGTGAAATATCTTGAGAAATATTTTTAAATTTTACTTTGTTTGAGCTTTTTGCAATAATATCTTTTAAATTATCTATAGATTTAAAATGTATAACTGTGTTTAATTTACCATTTTGATATATTGATTCTCCATGTCCTCTTAAATCTAAATTTAGAGTTGCAAACCCTCTATTTCTTAATTTTTTTGCAAACATTAACCATTTCGTATGATTACTGTCAAACTGATGTACTATGATGGCCAATGGATATTTTATCCTTTTAACCTTAGGATATTTTAGCCACGCTTTTAAGATAAATCCATCTTCACTTTTTATACTTAATTCTTTCGTAACACCAAATGTCAACAAGAGGCAACAAAATAAAAAAATCTTTTTCATCTAAATAGCTCCTTTCAAATATGATTTACTCAACATTGTAACATTATAACAAAATAATTTTCTATTTTTTAAAAAATTTAATTAATCTTCAGCAAAATTAATGTAGTATGGCACAACTAACACAAACAATAGGAACAAACATGAAACTAACAACACCTTTAAAAAGCAACAGTTTAAAAATACTACTCTTAGGAAGTGGCGAAATTGGTAAAGAAATTGCTATAGAAGCTATTAGGCTTGGAGTAGAAACTATTGCAGTTGACAAATATGCTAACGCACCGGCTCACTTAGTAGCTAACAAAAGCTATGTTATTGATATGAAAAGTAAAGAAGAAATCCTTGAAGTTATAAGAAGAGAAAAACCTGATTATATACTTCCTGAAATTGAAGCGATAAATATTGAAGCCTTACTTGAGGCTGAAAAAGAAGGTTTTCATGTTATACCAAATGCCGAAGCTGTTAACAAAACAATGAATAGGAAAAACATCAGAGAATTTGCAGATAAAAAGTTAAAGATTTTAACCAGTAAATATAAGTTTGTAAAGAGTTACAGTGAGTTAGTAAAAGCAGCAAAAATTATCGGTTTCCCATGTGTTATCAAGCCTGTTATGAGTAGTTCTGGACATGGACAGAGTATCGCAAAAAAAAGTAAAGATTTGAAACAATGCTGGGATATTGCAAAAGAAGCCAGAGGTGATGCGAGTGAACTTATCGTTGAGGAATTTATTAAATTTGACTATGAAATAACACTGCTAACACTAAGAAATGAAAGAGAAACTGTTTTTTGTGAGCCCATAGGACATAAACAAAAAGATGGTGATTATATATTTTCCTGGCAGCCAATGAAGATGAAAAAAAGTGTAAAAACAAAAGCAAAGAATATGGCAAAAAAGATAACCGATGGTCTTGGAGGCAGAGGTATTTTTGGAGTTGAACTATTTATAAAAAAAGATAAAGTTTATTTTAGTGAGGTCAGCCCAAGACCACATGATACGGGCATGGTGACCATGATAACGCAAAGTCAAAGCGAATTTGCACTTCATTTAAGAGCTGTTTTAGGATTGCCACTTGAATTTACAACTTATGGCAGTGGAGTTAGTGCCGCCTTTAAAAGTGATTGTGGCAGTTTTGTGCCAACTTTTGATATACCTGAAAATGCTTTCTCAAATAACAGCTTTTTAAGGATATTTGGAAAACCTGAATCACACAAAGGAAGGAGAATGGCAGTCGCTTTGGTATATGGCGATATAGACAAATCTTTACTACAAGCCAAAAATATCATAAAAAATATAAAGCAAAAATAATGAAAAAATTGACAGTCTCCCAGGCAGCCAAATATTTTAATATAACAAAAGAAGCTATCTATAACAGGGTTAGAAGGGGGAAATTATCAACCGTTACAGAAGAAGGGTTAAAATATGTAGTAGTTGATGAGAGAAATACAAATAATATAAGAACTATGTCAAAAACAAAACAAACAAACAAAAATATCAATGATAAATATGTTAGCTACCTTGAAAATGAAGTTAAAGAGTTAAAAGAAAAAGTAAAATATCTTGAATCTCAAAATAATGATCTAATTATCCAAAGGGTAAAGTTATTAGAACAGTCAAAAAAAGAATTGGAAGGGATATTCAATAAACGAGATGAGCAATTAAAAAATATACTGCATCTTATGAATGAAAAATATGTTTTACCTAAAGTAGAAAGTGTTGAAGTAATAGATACAAATATCAACAAGAAAAAGAAAAAAAGAAAGAAAAAAAGAAAGAAAAAGTAGCTTTTACGGTCAATTTGTAAATCAAATTTTATAAAAGGATAATAATATGGCAAAAGAACATAGTTTTGATATAAGTGCGGAGATTGACAAACAAGAATTAAAAAATGCAATTGAGCAGACAAAAAAAGAAGTGGCAAATAGATATGATTTCAAGGGATTAAAGGCTGATATTGATTATAATGAAAAAAATAAAATCATAACTTTGTTATCATCTAGTGATAATAAAGCAGATGCGATAAAAGATATACTCATTTCTAAAATTATAAAAAGAGGAATCTCATCAAAAGCCTTAAAAGAACAAAAACGAGAAACCGCAAGTGGAGGAAATACTAAAGTTTACTTAAATATAATTGACTCTATATCAAGCGATGATGCAAAAAGTATAGTAAAAAATATAAAATTATTGAAACTCAAAGTCCAAGCTTCAATAAGGGGCGATATTGTAAGGGTAACTGCAAAATCAATTGATGATTTACAAGTTTGCATGAAAGCTGTTGAAACAAAAGATTTTGAAATTCCGATCAATTTTACCAATCTTAAATAAATGATATGCAGGGTATTCCACCGATTGAGCCTTTACCAAAGCTATATGGACATTGTAAGCTGCTGGCAATCCTTTTAACAATATCTATATTTTTAGCTCCTTTTTTAATAAGTGCAATACTTTGGTATATCTATGATTTTACTTTTTTTATAGGTGTGAGTGTTTTTATTTTTTTTGAGATAGTGTTTGGAATGGTCACCTCAAAACTGAGAGTTACATCCATAACTCCAGATCAAGGAGAGATATCATACTCCACATATGAAGTAGCTACCTGGTATATCAGCAGATACTTCTGTCCAAAAAAAGAAGAAGATAATCTCTTAATAACTGACTTTAAAACCAAATAGAACAGATAATTCTATGTACGAAAAGTTTCAAGTTTAATGTTTAGTTTATCAGTAAGCATGTTTAAATGTTCCGCTGCAGATGCAATTTCTTCAACACTTCTTGCATTTATTGAAGAAATATTATTTATTTCATCTGTTTTATCAACAATTACCTTTACATTTTTACCAGTTGTCTCAAAATCTTTTACTGTTTTATCACTGAAAAGGACGGTTTTATTACCCATTTCAACTATTAAATTTATTTTATTTTCAACACTTTTTGCGATATTTGCCAACTTTTGTATAGATTTAGAATTAAGGCTCATTTTTGAAGAAGCATCTATGATAGACTGAACGATGATGTTTATGGTTGAATTAATCTCTGTTAAACTTTTTTGCGTCCGCTCCGCCAATTTTCTTACCTCATCTGCAACTACGGCAAAACCTCTACCGTGTTCTCCTGCTCTTGCTGCCTCAATGGCTGCATTTAGAGCCAATAAATTAATCTGATCAGCAATTTCTGCTATAACATTTAAAATATTTTTAACATCATTTGCATCTGTTGAGAGTGTTTGCATATTTTCAGAAAGCTCCAACTCAATCTGGGCAGTATCTTGAACTTTTGAAGTCAATGATACGACATCATCTTTAGCTTTTTCTAAATTTTTATTTGCTTCTATTACATCTTTCTTGCTTAACTCTGCATTCTGTATAGCTATTTTTATTTCGTCTTGGATATCCCTGGCATGAACAGCTGCTTCATTTACAACTTCTACAGAATTTTCCATATTTTTACCAACACTTAATGTTGTAGTTGACAGTTCATTTGAAATGGAAGCATTTTCATTGGAAGTTGCTTTAGCATCATGTATAAAATCTCTAAGAAGCGAGGCAACAGAAGATAAGTTTTGAGAGATAATGGCAATCTCATTTTTGCCATCAATTTTTAAGTTATGAGTAAAGTCTAATTTAGCAAGCTTTGCAATATAGGTTTCAATTTTTTTAATCGGATTAATAATTTTAATAATTATAATAAAAGATATAAAAGTTATTATAATTATTAAAAAAGATAACAAAATATTACTAATGATAGCTGTTTTTACATTTATACCGATATCTTTTGATACTGACAGAGATTCTTCTTTATATTTTTTCACCCATTGGTTTAAATTTTTTGTAAGATCAATAGCTTTAACATTGAATTTTTTTAAATAATCACTACCCGCAACACTTCCATTGAGTATATATGCTTTTTCCATGTTGTAACCAATATGATAAAAATTTGTAAATTCTTTTTTAAATTTTTTTAAACTGGTGATCATTTTAATCTCATGAGTTATTTTAGTCATTATTATCAATCTATCCAAAACAATATTGCCTTTTTTAAAATCTTGTTTTATATCATCTATCCTATTCATGTCACGAGTAAGAGATACTGTAGTTGCAACTTGTTGAAGATTTAACACACTCCTTTGTAAAGATAAAAATTCTATTAACTTAGGTAAAACATTTTTTGCCTGTAAATTGGCATCACTTTTAATTTTATTTAATTTTATATTACCTATTATACCATTTATCACCAAGATACCAATGATTAAGACAGCAACATATAGAAGGATTTGTTTAATTTTAATATTTTTGAACATTTTATAATATCCTTTATAAAAAAGTAATATAATTTTATTCTTTTGTAGCTTAACAGTTTCTGTAATAATATAATATTTTATTATTTTAAAATTAGTTAATGGCGGGCAGAGGGGGATTCGAACCCCCGGTAGGTTTCCCTACGGCCGCGTTCCAGGCGACTGGATTAAACCAGCTCTCCCATCTGCCCAATGAAGAACAGAATTTTACAATAATTTATATTAAAATTTAGTGAAAATAATTAGACTTTTAGATATTTATTATATAATCTATGATACAATCTTATTCACCTGTTGCATATCACTCAAGGTTTGAGCTGACATAAATATTGCAAAACTTTTAATTTAACTGCAACTATTTACTGTCCTTATTTTTATGCTACAAATAAAAACTTAAGGATGATTTATGAATAGACGAAATTTTATCAAAAATTCAACTATATGTTTAAGCACACTCTCTTTATCTCCCAATATTTTATTGGCTGATAATCTAAATACAAGAAAATTTAAAATCTCTTATGATTTTGATATAAAATCAGATGAAAAAAGCTTTCCGGTAAAACTTTGGAATCCTCTTCCGTGCAATGCACCCTATCAAAAAGTAAAATTTTTAAATTTTAAGGGTAATTACAATAATTTTGATATAAATGAAAAAAATATTTATGATGCAAAAACTCTCTTTGTAAAATGGGATAAAAGCAGTATGAAAAAACTTTTGCATGTAGATTTAGAAGTAGAAACAATCTACAGAACCGTAAAACTTAATCTTATAAAAATGGCTAGTAAAGAAAATTTACCTATTCCTAAAAATGAACAATTATATCTAAAGCCCACTTCGCATATACCTACAAACGGTAAGATAAAAGCAAAAGCAAATGAACTAACAAATGGAATTATAGATAGATTTAAAAAAGTAGAAGCTATATATGACTGGGTAACGGAGGTAACTTTTAGAGACCCATCTGTTATAGGATGTGGTATAGGTGATGCAGGAAAAATGATGAGAAGTGGATATTTCGGCGGAAAATGTACAGATATAAGCTCTCTTTATGTAGCACTTCTAAGGGCAGCTGGTATCCCCTCAAGAGAAGTTTTTGGAATACGACTTGGAAAGTCTGACTTTTCAAAAGCATTAGGCAAGTCAGACAAAAATGGCTTTGCGAACATATCAACCTGGCAACATTGCAGAGCTGAATATTTTATACCGGGAATCGGCTGGATACCCTCAGATCCAGCTGATATAACAAAACTGGAATTAGTTGAAAATTTAAAATATCATGATAAAAAAGTACAAAAATTAAAAAGGAAATATATAAATTCTTGGGAAATGAATTGGATAGGGTTTAATCATGGAAGAGATTTTGTACTATATCCAAAACCAGAACAATATCCTATAAATATGTTTGGCTATCCTTATGGCGAAATTAAAGATGAAGTTTTAAATTATTATTTACCAAAAAGTTTTTCATACAATATAACTTCGCAGGAAATTTTTTGAAAATAGATTGTAAAGACTTACCTTGTCCCGAGCCTGTATTAAAAACAAAGCAAGCTTGGGATAAACTTAAAAATAACAGTTTCTTAGAAATTGAATTAAATTCATACTCATCTGTTGAGAATGTAAAAAGGTTTGCAAGGAAACAAAATATTTTTTGCAAAGAGACTGTAAAAACAAAAAACAAAACAATAATAACATTTGTAAAAGGTTATGAATGTGAGTTAGCTGTTAGCAGAAGCAAAAAGCCATTATATTTACTAATCGCAAGCTCCTTAATTTCAGCTTTATTAGCCAGTAGCTGTTGTTTGGCTCCATTACTGTTTTTATTGTTTGGTGTTAGTATGAGTTCACTAACTTTTTTACAAATTTTTGCCCCTTTTCATAAATATTTTTCTATCTTTGCGCTTCTTATACTTATCTATCTTTGGCAAGATTATATAAGACATAAAAGAAATAAACTCTCTTGTGAGACATGGTTGTCAAATAACTATATTTTCTTACTCTTCTCAGGAAGCTTGTTTGTACTTATTTTTACTACTTATCCTTATTGGATAAATTATATATTGGAGTAATTATGAAAAAATTAATTATCTTGGGTTTATTATTGTTATCATTGGATGCTACCACAAAGACGGCAATTATAAAAGTAACCGGCATGACTTGTCCGCTTTGCACTACAGCTATAAAAAAGAGTCTTAAACGAACAAAGGGTGTCATAAAAGCTAAAGTTATTTTAAATACAAAAAAAGCAACTGTTATTTATAATAGTAAAAAAACTTCAAAGAAAAGTTTGCTTGAAGCTATCAAAAAAGTAGGATATAAAGGGAAATTTATATCAGTTAGGTAGCTTCACTTTATAAATCAAGCCATCTTTTTAAAGTATAATATATGGCATAATACAAAATAGTACTTAAAAAAATATCAGCAACCAAGGAAATATCAATATAATTAAATACTATGGTTGTGATACCAAGTGCTATGATAGCTATAGCTAATTTCACGCTAATACCTCCTTGCAAAAAAAAATAAAAATTATTTAAATTATACTACAATAAATTTATTATTATTTTATTGTCTTAAAGTAGCTATTAATCTCTTTTTATTTAAAAGCAAATCCATAGCAGTTAAAATATCTTTACATACTATATCACAAGCTAAAAGGGCTTTTTTTGAACATCCCTCTTCTCCTATTACAGAGATGGATATAGCCGCATTTTTTAGCATTTCCTCATCATTATTGCCATTTCCAAAAGATACAGTCTCTTCGCTGCCAATTTTTTTTATAAACTGTGCTTTTTCGTTTAAATGATTCTCGCTACTCAAGACAAACACCTTAAGATTAAAATCTTTTAATTGGTTTTTGACAGTACCAAAAGTATCGGCAGTTACAACAAAAACATTGTATAATTCACAAACTTCAAAAAGTTTTTCCTGTGTTTTTATATCTAAATATCCATCTTTTGCCAAAGTTCCATTATAATCAAAAACTATATTTTTTATATCTATATTCTTAAAATTAGGAATTTTTAATTTCATTTTTGCACTACAATTGATTTTTTTTCTTTCTTACATACTTCCGCTACAATAGCACTGTATTCATATCCTTCTTCTTTCAATCTTTTTAAAAGGAAAGGAGCATCTTCTTGAGAAACTGCTATAAGAAATCCTCCTGATGTTTGTGCGTCAAAAAAGAGAATATCATCATCAATCATATTTTCAATATCAACTTTATCACTTAAAAAATTTTTATTTTTATAAGTTCCTCCCGGTATTATCCCCATAGCAGCCATCAATCTCGATTCTTCCAAAACAGGGATATTATTTCTGGAAAACTTAATAGTCACATTATCATTTGTCATTTCCAAGCAGTGTCCCAAAAGTCCAAACCCTGTCACATCAGTACATGCACTCACTTCAAAGTCTTGCATAGCTAAAGAAGCCTTATAATTTAATTGGGATAAAATATAAATAACTTTCTTTATCATTTCATTATCAAGCATATCAGCTTTTATAGCAGTAGTTAAAATACCCATTCCAAGAGGTTTAGTAAGTATGACAACATCACCTATTTTAGGGGTATTATTTCTATATATTTTATCTGGATTTAGCATACCTGTTACGCTCAAGCCATAGAGCATTTCAGGTGTTTCTATCGTATGCCCACCCACTACAGAGCCTCCTGCTTCTTTTACTTTCTCTTCTGCTCCTCTTAGTATCTCTTTTAAAACATCATAACTATGGTGACATCCATCAAATCCAACTATATTCATAGCAGTTAAAACTTTTGCACCCATAGCAAATATATCACTCAGAGAATTTGCAGCGGCAATCTGACCATAATAAAAAGGATCATCAACCACAGGAGTGATAATATCAACGCTTTGTACTATTGCTTTTGAATCATCTATTTTATATACAGCAGCATCTTCATTGCTGTTTAAATCAATAAGTACATTTTCATCTTCGCAGGTTAAATCACCAATTGCAAGTGTAAGCTCGCCCGGAGCTAATTTGGCGGCTCAACCTGCTGCTTTTACATACTTTGTCAGTTTTGCATCATTATTTAATTCTTGCAAATCTCATCCTTTATAATATTTTGTTATTTATGCCTGTGTGATTGTAAAAAATTGTAAGTTATGCTCAATTTTTGTATATCTAAACCTTAGATTTTGGCACATTGATTTATGATTATATAACTATATATATAATATTTTACTTAACCAATAAAAAAACAGTAAAATAGTGAAAGATACTACCACCCAATACAAACAAATGCCATAAAGCATGGTTTAATTTTATAGATCTTTTAGCATAAAAAAATATACCAAGTGTATATATAACGCCTCCAACAAATAAAAAAATCATTGGCAACCATCCGGCATGTTCAACAAAAGGCCCCACTGCAACTACAATAAGCCAACCCATAATCGCATATAACACAAGTGAAAAAATTTCAAACTTATGAGGGAAAAAAATATTAAAAGATATTCCCAAAGCTGCCAATCCCCAAATAACACCAAAAAGTATCCACCCAAATACTCCTTCAACACCAAGTATTACAACCGGAGTATAAGTACTTGCTATTAAAATATAGATTGAAATATGATCTAATGTTTGCAAGAGTAATTTTGGTTTACGCTGAGGAATGGCATGATAAAGAGTAGAAAAACCGTACATAACAATAAGTCCTATTCCAAAAACAATACTTGTGAGAACTTTTGCGACACTTCCACTGTATGCAGACATCGTAACAAGAGCACCAAATCCGAAAGTACTCAATAACAGTCCAAAGCCATGTGAGACAGCATGCCAAATTTCTTCAAAAATTGAAAAATCGTTTACATCATTTTCCATAATATACCTTATGATTTTAAAGCATTATACTCCTCAATAGTAAATAAAAATTTAAACTGATAACAAAGGTTTTTCAAGCAGTCAATTTGAGAGCACCTCAGATAAGTAAAGCACTTCATCCATCCAAAGCCTTTTTTTTAGTATTTAAAGTATAAAGAGACCTCTACGCAGCATAAACACCCATAATTCTTTCTTCATACCTTTGTCTTATTTATTTTTTTCCAGTCAATAAAAATACCGAATACTCTCCATAAGGCTTTTTGACAATACTTACTGTTTGTATTTTTAGATTCTTAAAACCTGCTTTTTTAGCTATACCTAAAAATTCATTTCTATCAAAACCAAAATGAAAAACTCCAGTATCTTCTTTATGAAAACTGCCATCTTCCAAATCCAAATCAGCTATAGCAATACTTCCTCCAACATTTAACATATCATAAAAAATTTTAAATAATGCCTCAACATCTTCAACATGATGAATAGTCATAGATGAAATAATACCGTCAAACTTTCTGTTTATTTTACTTTTTGTCAAGTCATGTTTTAGTATTTCTATATCACATTTTATATCTTGACTCTTCTTCTGCAAAACTTTATTCATCGATTCTGATATATCTATAGCTGTTATCTTACTTACAAAAGGTGCCACAGCAGATAAAAGCAATCCTGTTCCTGAGCCAAAATCCAATATTTCCATATTTTTTGTATAATCTATTTCATTGGTTATTTTATTTGCAATATTTTGTACATTATTAGTTCTTGCCACCTCTTGTTCATACTTCTCAGCCTTATGTTTAAAATAATCTTTTTGCTTATCCATCTTGTACATCCTATATAATCTTATTACCGTATCTGTCAAATTCACAACTACACTTTTTACATGTCCAGCCTCCAAAAAACAATTCCCTAAAATTTTTTGCTTTTCTTAAAAGTGGCGCTTTAAGTTTACAATCTGGGCAATAAATAACCTTATGCCTTATACTCATATGACCTGTCATTGATAGTAGTCTAAGTAGAAAAAATCCTACAAAAACAATCAAAGCTATTCCAAAAACCATAATTTCCCAAAAACTATACATAAAACTCCTTATATAATAAATCATAATAATAATAATGTGTAATTTATACTCATTTATTATATAAATATTTATTATAATGTAACATGACTTAACAATATACAGTAAAATAGTTTAAAATTAAATTTCAAAAAAATTTAATTTTAAAGGATAAGCTATAGATATTAATACTATATCAGTTTTAAAGAGTGTCAGTGTGAGGCGGTTTTATTTTAGCATAGATAGAAAATACCTTTTTCTTATTTATCATAGGATATAATATAAAGTTAATCATAATTTAATCTGTTATTAATAAATCTTGCGGCTAGAAATATACTAATGGAAACAAGTATCATAGCAGCTGCAACCGGGGCTGAATAATTTAAACCGAAATTATTAAATCTATCATAGATTAAAACCGGAGTAACCATAGGATGATAAGCTATGATAACCACTGCCCCAAACTCTCCCAAACCCCTGCTCCACATCATTAAAGCCCCATTTATGATATCATTTTTTGCATTTGGCAAAGCTATACTAAAAAAAGCACTCATTCTGCTTGCACCAAGCGTTCTCGCAACATTTTCATACTTTACATCTATTTTTTTAAATCCCTCTTTTGCACCATTTATCAAAAACGGAGCGGAAAGAAACATCATAGCACTTACAATACCAGTTACGGTATCAATAAATTCAATATGAAATAATTTAAAAAATTCTCCGACATAGCCATTGCTAAAAGCTATAAGAAGAGCGATACCGGCTGCTGTATGAGGGACCATAACAGGAATATCCAACAATGACTCAAAAAATGACTTGCCCCAAAAATCATATCTTGCTATTAAATATGCCAAAGGAATTCCGGTAAAACAAACAAATACGACTGCATAAAAAGCAGCTCTAAGAGTTAAAAATATACTTTTGTAAACCTCTTTTTCTTGCATAGTATTCACAATATGATACATTCCAACACTAACAAAAAGTTTAATTAACGGTACCATTAAAAATAACACTATGATTGAACTTAAAAATATAAAAATTAGTAAAAAACCTCTATCTTTTATCATATAAATACCACATCCTTTTTATCAATACACAAAAAACACTTTTTTGTTTCTTTAAGTTCGAGCTTATCAAACATATTTTTAGGAATTTTTGCAAAAAATATTTTCTCTTTGACTTTTGCAAATACTTTGTAATGGTCTGTTATACCCATTACTTTTTCTATCTCACAAGCAAAACAATACTCTTTGTCTGCTTTTCTATATGAAAAAAGTATTTTATTGGGATCAACAGAAAAAAATCTATCCTTTTGATTAAATCCTAAAAATGAGCTTTCAAATATATTTTTAAATCCAAGGAATTTGGCAACTTCCAAATTGTTCGGTTTATTTAAGACTTCATCAGTCTTTCCGATTTGCAAAATCCTGCCATCTATCATAACCGCTATTTCATCAGCCAAGTATGAAGCTTCTCTAAAGTTATGGGTTACATGTATGATAGTCGTATTATACCTTTTAACTATATCTTTTAGTGACTTCATAATCGAATTTCTAAAAGTAGGATCAACAGCACTTAAAGGCTCATCTAACAATAAAAGTTTAGGTCTTGAAAATATAGCTCTTGCCATAGCCACTCTTTGTTTTTCTCCACCGCTTAAATGCTTTATATTTCTATCCAAAATATTTTCAATTTGCAAAAATTCCACTATATCATAAAGCAATTCATCTTTGTTTTCAATTTTTTTATATTTCGCACTAAAAATTATATTATCCCTCACACTCATATTTGGGAAAAGGACAAAATCCTGATACACAAAACCAAAATTCCTCTCTTCTGGTGGCAAGTTAGTTATTTCTTTTTCATCACAATATATATTGCCCTCAACTTTTTGAATACCAGCAAGTGACTCCAAAAGTATAGTTTTACCGCTTCCTGTCTTTCCTAAAATAACAAAATAAGAGTTTGTGCTAACTTCAAAAGAGAGTTTTTGCAACATAAAACTCTCTTTTCTTAAAAATAAATCTTTAACTTTTAACATTATCTGCCAAGTATGCTATCATCGCCTGTTATCACCGGAGGATTGATGACACCTTGTCCGTTTTGCTTCATGATAGCTTGCCCTTTGGCTGATAATACAAAATTGACAAATTTGACTGCACCAGCTTTATCTCTTGGTAAATTTTCTTTTTTGTTTTGAACAACAGTGATACCATAAACCATCGGAACACCTTTTTTCAGTATCCAAGTTCCTGGTTTCTTCCCTGTTACTTTAAATCCTACTTTTTTGTAATAATCGCTATATTTTTTGCTTTTTAAACTTATTTTATTTGGCAACTCAATGTATTTTAACTTATGCTGAACTGCTACAGATTTGTAAATAAAAAGATAATCATAAGCTCCAGCCTCCAATAGTCCTAATAAATCAGTCTCTTTTGGTCTTACAATAACTTTATTTCTATTTTCATCTGTTACTTTGTAAGTATTGCCATATCCTAAAAGATTTTTAAAAAGATTTGGTTTTTTATAATAAATACTAGCAAGCCTAATAACAAGCATCGTTCTATACCCGCAAGGATCCAAGTTTGGATTTGAATGTCCTATCTTCACATCTTTTTTCAAAAGTATTTCCGGCCAATTTTTAGAATTTATTTTATTTGCATATTTAGAATGAGAGGTATAAGCGATAACCATTTCATTAGTCGCAAAATGAGCATCAAATTTTGCATACTTTGGAATAAGCAAGTTATCTATAACTTTATATGCTGCACTTGCCATGACATCCGCGGGTAAGTGTATGTCGGTTATCTTCCTAGCACTTGCTCTGCTTCCGGCTGCCTCCAAAATAACCTTATATTTAGGATATTTAGCCTCAAATGCTTTTTTCATTGCCAAAAATGGAACACTCAAACTTCCTGCGTGAAAAACCATGATAGTTTTTTGTGCAAAACCTAATGATACAATCAGGCAAATAACCAATAAAATCCTCTTCATCTTTTTCCTTTAATTCAAAAAATTTTCAAAATATTTACTAAAGATTGCGCTAAAAGGTATAATTTTTAAAATTTCTCCTTTTTTAATGATGCCCATATCTTCGCCTATTATAGAAACAGCATTACTCTCCCAAAGTGGCTTCAACATACCGGAGCCAACTTTGTTATCTCTTGTTGCTAAAAACTCTCCACCTTTTAAAATTCCAAGCACAATCTCAGATCTACCTTGCTTAGTTCTAAACTCTTTTTTATTTTTTATCTCTATAAAATCATGAAAATATCTCTTCGAGCCTTGAAGTTTTAAAAGGAGCGGAATTGATAAAACAAAAATATTCAACAATGTTGTCAAAGGATTACCAGGCATTGCCATAACAAAACTTTTCCCCATTACACCCATCATAGTTGGTCGTCCTGGTTTTACATTTACGCCATGAAAAAAACTTTCAAGGTTATTTCTTAAAAATGCTTCTTCTAAAAAATCAGCATCACCCATACTAATACCGCCTGTTGTTATAATAACATCATAACTTTTTAACTTTGAGATAAATTCTATTGTTTTTTCCAAATCATCAGGTATTACACCCATATAATCCGGGTTAAAATTATATTTTTTAAGTAAAGCTATAATTGCAAAAGAGTTGGCATTGTATATCTCATCTTCACTTGCTTCTTCCCAAGGCTCTTTAAGCTCATTTCCTGTTGAGATAACTGCGATAGAAAGTTTTTTATATACTCTTGCCGTACTTTTACCTTGAGCTGAAAGTAAAGCAATATGTGGAAAATCAATCATTTCACCTTTTTCAAATAATATTTCTCCCACATTTAACTCTTCACCTTTGAGCCTTAAAGCATTTCCTTTTTTTACATTTTTTGGAATTATCACAAACTCTTCCCCAACTTCTATACAGTTTTCAATAGCTACAACAGTATCTGCATCATTTGGTACTTTAGCACCTGTCATTATTTTATAACATTCACCGTTTTTCAATATCTCTTTTGGCTCATCTCCTGCAAAAATTGTTTCTGTTATTTTCAACTTTTTGTCAACATCACTACTTTTAAATGCAAATCCATCAAGTGCTGAGTTATTAAAAGAGGGTACATTTTTGCTAACTATCAAATCTTCAGATAGCACTCTGCCCAATAAATTTTCTAAATTGACAATCTCGTCACCAAGTGAACAAACTGCACTATCTAATGAGGTTTTGTAAGTATCTGCGAAAGATAAAATATCCAATTTTTTTATTTGCACCATAAATCCTTAAATTTTTTCACAATTTTATCTTTTTTCATCTTTCTTATCAAACTTCCATTCTTTGTTTCTCGGTTTTAGAAATAATTCTTTAAATCTTTTATTTGCAAATTCTTCTATTTCGCTTTGAAGTTGTTTGTATTTGTCTATATATTCATTGGCTTTTGGAGTTAACCAAGTTCCTCCGCTCTCGCCACCACCTTTTTGAGTTTCAACCAAAATATCATCCAAGTTATTTTGTAATAATTTTATATGAGACCAAGCTTTTTTATAATTCATACCCAAATTTTCTGCTGCTTTTGCTATGGAGCCGGTTCTTTGTATTTCCAATAAAACTTCTGTTTTTCCTTTTCCAAAAAGTAACTCTTTTCTTTGATTTTCCATCCAAGTTTTTGTTTTTATATAGAGTCTTGTTCTTTTTTTTTCTTTAAAACAACCGAGTTCACAAAAGGTTACATCTATATTCTTATTTTCCAAAGTTCCTCTTATTGCCTTAAGACCAATGCCACCTGCAACTCCTCTTGCATCTTTGCAAGTGAGTTTATTACCTTCATTTAAAAATGGCTTTAATCGCTCGTAAGCTTCTTTGGAATATTCACCTTTTTCTAATTTTCCAAATTGACCAAGCCCGCATTCGCTTATACGAATATTTATCTCTTTAGCTTTATTACCAACTTCGCCAATTGGTATTTTTGTTTTTGCTGAGATTTTATAAGCATCCGCACAAGTAAGTTTTCCCTCACTGTTTAAATACTTTTTTATCATATCAGGTAAATCCATTATATTATCCTCTTTGGATTTCTATATATATTCATACTATTTCCTCTTACAAAACCGATAAGTGTTAAACCGAATTTATCGGCAATATTGACACCTCTGCAAGTTGAAGCTGTTCTTGAGGCAAGTATGGGAATTTGATGCATGACAGCTTTTGCCACCATTTCGGAACTAAGCCTTCCGCTAACCATCAAAAACCCTTTTTCGGGGTTAAAATCAAAAAGCAAAGCTTTGCCTATCGCTTTGTCTATAGTATTATGTTGTGCTATATCTTCACCTATAAAATAATTTTCTTCATCAAAATACAATTTTGCAGTATGAACACAGCCTGTTTTTTCATACAAAGGACACTGTTTATAAAACTCTGCCATTTGTTCAAATAATAATTTCGCCTTTATATTTAAATCACTTCTGATAACTTTTGCCTCAATTTCTTTTGGCGATATGTGAGTGCTCAATCCTTTTCCACAACCGCTCACTATAACGCCTTCGGTATTTAATTTTTCCAAATTTTTTTTATTAACTTTAGCATTTATATAAATTTTATATATTTTATCATCTTCACTAAAAAGCTCTATTTTATCAATATCTTTAACTTTTTCAATAATATTTTCACCTATGAGATAACCTGTTGCCAACTCTTTTAAATCAATGGGAGTTGCCATTAATGCACCTATTTTTTCATCATTTACAAATAATTCCAGCTTTACTTCTCTTATAACATCATCTATCGTAGTAAATCTGTTTCCATTTTTTATCTTTGTAACTTCTGTTTTAAAAATCGGCTCCATTTTATTCCTTTATTTTTACCCAAGAGATAAAGGAGTTAATCTCCTGGGTTTAAAATTGATCTTTATGACATTATATTAATATGCATTTTTAGCATATTTTATTTTAAAAAAACAGTCGTGCCACCTCATTATCAATATAAGGAGGTTTAATTAAAGTGGCACGAACTATATCATTTAGCTTGTCTTCCAATAAGCTTTTTATAAAATGAGCTATGCATATATTTTACTTCATCCTCATGCTTATATCCGTCTTTCATACTACCGAGTGAACCCTTGATAGCAAATAAAGACATATATAAATGAGTTATAAAAAGTGCTGTTACTGCCATACCTAAAAAGTTATGCACAATCGCTGCAACTCTTAATAAGTCGATTTGATCCATATTTAAACTTCTTAAAATTGTAAGATCAAAATCTTCAAAATACATTATAGCGCCACTGACTATCAAAACAAAGCCACCTAAAACTGCTAACCAAAACCAAAGTTTCTGTCCGGCATTAAATTCTCCTGCCGGAACAACAACTTTCTTTTTAGTTAAGTATCCGCCTGCAATAAATAGCCACTTTATATCATCAAATGTCGGCAACATTGGTATAAGCCACATCAAAAACATAGGAATAATCGCAACTATAAAAATAACAGTTCCGATACTATGTAGATACCTAGCCGTCAGCACCAACTCACCACCGCCGAACTCTTTTCCAAAAATCATCATAAAACCCGTAGGAATGATAATGACAAAAGCAAGTGCCGCTACCCAATGTACAATTCTTTTGAATACTGAATAAACATAAAAGCTCTTACCGTCTTTTGAAAACTTTTTCGGTCCTATGATGATATAATGCAAAAAGAACACAACTAAAACTCCAAGTGTTATACCAAAAAATAGAATTCTAAACCAATGGACTTGGAGGTAAACAAAAAGTTCCCCCCAAGTTTGGTAGTGAAGTATGTTGTGCAAAAGCTCTGGAGAGTTCAATAAGCTTCCGCTATTATGAACCACTGTAGCTTTTTCAACCAACGGTACTTTACCAAAAAATTCTCTGGCAAACAAACTCAAAGTCATAAGGCTAAAGAGTATTGCCTTTTTCATAATATATCCTTAACCTTTATAGGCCGTACTCCAGCCATATGGAACACCTATAACACCTTTGCCTACAGAGAAAACTCTCTTTCTATATATATCAGCTACTTCTTCCGCATCACCTACAACAAGTGCATTTGTAGAACAAATTGCTGCGCACATAGGCACCCTTCCCTCGGCAATTCTATTTGCACCGTATAACTCTCTCTCTTTATCAGAAAAAGTTGGCTCAGGACCACCTGCACACATAGTGCATTTATCCATAACACCTCTTGTGCCAAATGCACCATCCTTTGGAAACTGCGGAGCACCGAAAGGACAGGCATATAGACAATATCCACAACCTATACAAATCTCTTTATTGTGAAGAACTATACCGTCAGCTCTTATATAAAAACATTCAACCGGGCATACTTGCTCACAGGGTGCATCAGTACAATGCATACATGCAACCGAAACTGAAAATTCTTTTCCCTCCATACCTTCATTGACTGTTACAACTTTTCGTCTACTTATACCGACTGGCAACTGATTCGCCTCTTCGCAAGCAACAGTACAACCTTCACACTCAATACATCTTTTCTCGTCACAATAAAATTTCATTCTTGCCATCTCACACCCCCTACGCTTTTTCTACACGGCATAAGCCGGCTTTTGTCTCAGGGATTTGTGTGACAATATCATATCCATAGTTCGTCACAGTATTTGCACTCTCACCAATACTATAAGGCTTTGTACCCTCAGGATAGTTTTCACTCAAATTAACCCCTTGCATAATTCCAGCCCAATGAATAGGTAAGAAAATTCTATCATCACTTACAGAATAAGAGTATCTTGCCCTCACTTTTACTTTTGGTCCACCGGGAGCATGTATCCACATCATTGCACCATCTTTAATACCGTGTTCTAAAGCGAGATTAGGATTGATACTGCAATACATTTCAGGATTATGCTTATTAAGATATTTTGAACTTCTCTCAATAATTCCTGCTCCACTATGAGTATTGACTCTACCTGTCACCAAGTTAAGAGGAAATTCTTTAGAGTAATCAGTTTTTTGAACTGATGCATATCTTGTATCAACTCTATATTTATCCTTTTGATCTTTATAAGTTGGATACTCTTTAATCAAATCATATCTTGGTGTATGAAGTGGCTCTCTGTGCATTGGAATCTTATCAGGAAATGTCCAAACATTTGCTCTAGCTTTTGCATTTCCGTAAGGTGCAACTCCAGCTTTTAGGGCAAGTTCAGCTATCTCGTCACTAATATCAACTTTCCAGTTTTTACCCATTGCCTCTTTTTGAGCAGGAGTAAGGGTAATATTTAAAACTTTTTCGATATTATCTTTATGCAATTCAGGATATCCCCCTTCTACAGAAGCACCTTTTATGGTTGCCCCATCACCTGCAAGTTGACTCACTCCGTCATGTACAAGCCCGAATCTATTTCTAAATCCCATTCCACCTTGATGAACTGTTAGATTTACATCATAAAGTATCGGGCTACCACTGTGTTTTGTAGTCCAACAAGGCCAAGGAAGTCCATAATATTCACCCCTCATAGGTCCCATACCGGCTAAAGTAACCTCATCAAACATTTGCCAATTTTCTTGATGTTTTTTCAATCTTTTAGCTGTCCAGCCTGTAAGTCCTATGGTTTTAATAGCTCTTGCTATTTCATCAACACCGTCTTCTGGCCACTTAAATGTATCTTTAACTTTTTCAAGTGTACCTTTAGCTTTGTTTGCTCTTAGCTTCATCCCTGCAACAAACTCATTATAAAACCCAAATTTCTTAGCAAAAGTAAACATAATATCTTGATCAGTTTTACTTTCATACATAGGATCTACAACTTTGCTTCTCCACTGAGAAGATCTGTTTGTGGCAGTAACCATTCCTTCATTTTCAAACTGAGTAGCAGTCGGCAATATGTAAACACCGTCTTTTTTATTTGTTATAATTGCAGCCTCATTTGCAAAAGGCTCGGCAACAACAATTAAGTCAATTTTATCAAGTGCCTTTTGTACACTTGCAGTCCTTGAAATAGTAGTAATACCATTTCCCTGAATCCAGACCGCTTTTATAGGAGAGCTTGAATGAATAGGATCTTCTTTGATGACACCTTCATACCATCTAGATAGAGTAAAACCTTTTGCATTCATCCATTTTTTAGCTTTAAACCTACCTTTTAGCCAATTATAATCAACTCCCCACTGTTTTGCAAAATATTTCCAAGAACCATCACTTAATCCATAATATCCAGGAAGCGAATGTGAAAGGCAACACATATCAGTTGCTCCTTGAACATTATCATGACCTCTTAAGATATTGCATCCTCCTCCTGCTACACCCATGTTGCCAAGGGCTAATTGAAGTATAGGAGCCATTCTTGTATTTGATGAGCCGATAGAGTGTTGAGTCAATCCCATAGCCCAGATAAGAGTTCCGGGTTTTCTTGTTGCATAAGCTCTTGTTATTTGATAAAGCATTTCAGTAGAAACACCGGTAACATTTGCTACTTTTTCAGGAGTCCACTTTTTCGCTTCTTTTATGACATCATCCATGCCATAAACTCTATTTTTAATAAATCCCTTATCTTCCCAACCATTTTTAAAAATGATGTGAAGCATGCCATACATAAAAGGAATATCGGTTCCAGGTCTTATATGAGCATACATATCAGCTTTTGCTGCAGTTTTTGTATATCTTGGATCTACTACTATAAGTTGAGCATTATTTTGCTCTTTAGCTTTTAGAAAATTTTTAAAACCAACAGGATGGTTTACCGCTGGATTTGCTCCAAAAACGATAATAGCCTTAGCATTTTGGATATCACCCAAGTGATTGGTCATAGCGCCATAACCCCATGTATTCGCCACACCGGCGACTGTTGCACTATGTCAGATTCTAGCTTGGTGATCTATATTATTTGTACCCCACATTGCGGCAAATTTTCTAAAATAGTAAGATTGCTCTGTACTTATCTTAGCTGAGCCTAAAAACATTGCTGTATCAGGACTCTCTTTTCTAAGCTGAAGCATTTTATCACCTATCTCGCTAACAGCTTGATCCCAACTTATTCTTTGCCACTTACCATTAACTTTTTTAAGCGGATGCTTGACTCTTTTTGCACTTTTTACAGTATCAATTGAATCAATACCTTTTGCGCAATGGCTTCCTTTGGAAAAAGGGTGCTCTTGTGCGACCAATTGCCTTACCCAGACACCATTTTGCACTTCTGCAATGATGCCACAACCAACTGAACATGTTGTACAGACGGTTTTAACTAACTTTGAACCGGGATATGGAACTTTCAATTCTTCATCTGTAGCTTTTCTAACAGCATTGCTGCCAGCCACCAATGAAGTTCCGACAACAGCGCCTCCAAGTGCTGCCATTTTCAAGAATGTTCGTCTTCCTGTTCTTAAAGATAGTTTATTTAACATATCTTTATCCATCTTTAACTCCTTTAAGATGCTACTGAATAGTACTCTCTCCAATGAGGTGTCATTTTATATAAAACCTCTTTTTTTGGAGAGTGTCCAATTACAACGCCGTTTGAGCCTTGACTTTCTGTCTTTAGCATATTTGCCTGAGCGATAGTACCTGTAGCCAATACCGCACCAGAGCCAATAAGAGCTTTTTTCAGAAAATCTCTTCTTTTTACTTGCATCTTTACTCCTTTGTATAGATTTATCCCTAATGTCATAAAGAGATATATGAAGCGGGCAAAAAAAGCTAAAACCACCTCAAATATCACCTTATAATCTAATTTTATTGAACTTATCTCAACTTCATTCTTTGTTGGATAAGAACTATAACCCACAACTTCGTTGTGCATTGATTAAGAACCCAACTTCGTTGTGTGAACCAAGAACCCAACTTCGTTGTGTGAACCGAAAATCTATCTCGTTTCACTCGCTACGATTTTCTTCAAGGTAACCATTTGATATCGTGTTCACCACTAAAATCC
>Ga0256829_1000082_pt1 | contig 125822 bp, 114 predicted proteins | sample 131447metaG_FD_185979 | JGI IMG/M metagenome (GOLD analysis project Ga0256829, IMG submission 185979) | Hydrothermal vent microbial communities from Lau Basin, Pacific Ocean - 131-447 | ecosystem: Environmental > Aquatic > Marine > Hydrothermal vents | place: Pacific Ocean: Lau Basin... | reverse complement strand
AGCCGACAGCGCATTGCCCAGGACAACCACCGCTCCCAATCCTGGCGCACCCAAGTCTTGCTGACGTACTCCCACAACGACATGGCAAACTCCTTGATGGCCAGGCACGGGCGGTCTTCAGCGTGGAGCGGCCGGTAGCCGTTTGAGAATACCCGCCTCGGCCCGTTCATCGTGTTCTAAAATGGTAATATTCAGGCCAGGCCAAATTCCAATCACGGGAGATGCAATCCATGCGCAAGGTACAAATCGCCATCATCGGAGCGGGCACCGCCGGCCTAACTGCTCTTGGCTTGATACGCAAGCATACACAGGATTTTGTCATCGTCAATGAGGGTCCTTACGGCACCACCTGTGCCCGCATTGGTTGCATGCCTTCCAAGGCTCTGATTCAGGCAGCGGATGACTACCACCGCCGTCATGCACTCAATGAACTCGGCATTCGAGGTGGTGAAGGACTGAGGGCTGATCTTCCGGCCATACTGCGACGGGTGCGCGATTACCGCGATGCACGAGTAAACAGCGTATTGGCAGCCACGGACGCCCTCGGAGATCGCAACATACCGGGCCGCGCCCGCCTCGACGGTCCTCACCATATCATCGTCAAACGAACTGACAATGACAATGAAGAGCGCATAGAAGCGGACCGCATCATCGTGGCTACTGGTTCACGACCTGTAATTCCCGATGCTTGGCGCCCTTTTGCCGCAAATATTTTGACCACCGATAATTTGTTCGAACAAAAGGATTTGGCTCCACGAGGAGCCGTCATTGGTCTTGGAGTGATTGGGCTCGAACTTGGTCAAGCCCTGGCGCGCCTCGGTCTGGATATCAGTGGTTATGAAATGCGGGAAACTCTTGGTCCGATAAGTGATCCAGTCGTACAAGAGGAAGCGAAACACCTAATGAAATCCGACTTCCCTATCAATCTGGGGCGAGCCGTTCAATTGCGGCACAGCGCGAATGGAGTGGCCATTGATGATGGCGAAACGGCGCATGAGGTAGATTGGGTGCTGGCCGCAATGGGGAGGCGTGCAAACATCGAAGGATTGGGACTGGAAACGCTGAATGTAACTCTGGATAGACGCGGACTGCCACCATTCGATCGGCATACGATGCAAGTCGATGATTTGCCAGTATTCATTGCAGGAGATGCCGACGGTGAGCGGCCTGTACTGCATGAAGCCTCGGATGAAGGCTTCATTGCCGCCTGGAATGCCCTGCATGGCCCAACAAGCTTTCGCCGCCGCGTTCCCTTGTACATCGCATTTTCGGATCCGCAGATTGCCGTGGTCGGGGAAACATATGCACAATTACGTGCCAACGAGGAAATCGTCACCGGCGAATACGATTTTTCCCATCAGGCCCGAGCCATTGCCATGCTCAGAGCTTCAGGGAAATTGCGCATTTATGCCGACCGAGGCACCTCTCGATTGCGGGGCGCCGAAATGCTGATTCCCGCCGCCGAACATTTGGCCCATTTAATCGCCCTGGCCATCCAGCAGCAAATGACCGTAGCTGAATTCCTGCGAATGCCCTTTTATCATCCAGTGCTTGAGGAGGGGTTGCGTTCAGCGCTTCGCGCGTTGGCAAAAAAAGTTTATGGCGAAGCCCCCCTGGAACTCGAGCGACTCTGATCGAATACAACAACCCCTTTTCCTTACTTATCAGATGCTGGGATCGGTGAACAATTGGTAAATTTGCATTGATTAGAGCACCTAAATGGGTAGATAATAAAACCATTGGGCAGAGAGATGCCTGCCAATAGTCAGAAAGGCAAGAGACTGTCGCCAAACAGGTGACTAGACTCATCGGCGGCCGCGGGAAACAGCCGCGAGCTGAGGGTTCTTCGACTAATCGAATGAATGAGCCAATACTATGAACAATAACATTGAATTACACGGAAAGATGATTATTTCGGGATACCGTAACGGTGCCAAGTTCCGGCCATCGGCATGGTCGGAGATGCTCAGTGACATGGCGGCCGAGTTCGATTCCCGGCATCATCTCATCTACGCGCCTTTTTTGCGGCCAGCCTACACTGAACAATATGGGCATGCTGTCGAAGTCGATTTCGATGAATTGCGAAAACAGCGGCCGGATGTATATAAACAAGTCCTTGCATTCATCGCCAGCAACCATCTCGAGCTTTACACGCCCGATGGCCAAAGGGTCTACTACGAAGAACCCAACTCATCGGACTCATCCCATACCGAAGCGGCCTGAACGCGCGCTCCCTTTTGCGCACCCGAAAGAGGGTCTACGGCGGTGGCGAAAGATAAAAAACATGCTCACGGAGCGTGCTTTCTATATTCTCTGATGCGATGCTCTTTACTTCCCATGCGTTCGCATAAAGCCTCCGCACCTCCTCTTCATTGACGGCGAAAGGGGGCCCCTGGCGCGCCTCTTTGGGATAATCCAGCGTAATAAGGAGTATTGGCGGCCGGCTGGGCAAAATCCGCCGCAAATGCCTGGCGTATTCAATGCGCGTTTCAGAAGGCAAGGCGATCAAGGATGCTCGATCATATACACCTCTGGCATCTCTGAGATGCAAGCTCTCGAGATCAAAAAAATCCCCGCAGAGTATTTCGATTTCGCCATACACATAACGCTCGAATCCACCGCTTTTCTCGATTTTTGGAGTCAATCCATTTTCGCGGAAAAAGGCGGAAACGGCTATCGGGCTGAGTTCAACACCGAATACCCGATGTCCTTGTGACGCCAGCCACAGCATGTCAAGGCTTTTCCCGCACAGTGGGACAAACACCAGTTCCCCCGGTGGCACATTCAGCTGCGGCCAAAACCGCTCCAGATGAAAATTGATTTGAGTTTGATGAAAACCGATGCGGTTCTCCTGCCAGCGCTGATGCCAAAACGATGGATCCATGCTTTCCCCTCTTATTCTGGCGTTATATCGGCAAGAGGCCATACCAGGAAGCAGCTGGTCTGTGTAAACAATTCGCTATTAAGACGGCACAATACGATGCTGAGCTGCCTCCAAGGAGAGCATATACGCTACATGCTGGCGCGCCATTCGAAGTTTGGCGGCGAGCAGGCGCGGTGACAAGGGTTTTTCGATGATGTCGTCGGCGCCGGCCTCCAACGCCACGAGGCTCTGATCCCTAGGCGTGTTGGAGGAAATCAGATAAATATAGACTTGCCCACCAAACCGCTCTCGTAATCGCTGACAAAAGCCCAAGCTATCCTTCTCTGCTTGCCTCCAGCCCACGAGCAGGATGCGGGGCATCTCCCTTTCCACGACGGCGATGGCGGCATCCATTTCTTCAGCCTCTAATACGCGAAAACCGACAGGTTCAAGCATATGTCTCAGTATCGCACGGCTGTCAGTATCATCATCCACGAGCAAAACCTTTCGCGCCGCTTCGCATGAATACCATTCGGTGGACTCGGCTTGATATGGTTCATTCTCACGCAGGCTATCCAAACGCCTCAACAGATCGGGAGGCGCCTCCAGTTCGAACAAGTCCGCCAATTCACGCCATTGCGAAGCCAGTTCGCCCTGAAGAGATTCCACCGCGGATTCATCAAGCTCGAATTTCGCCAACACCTCTTCGCTCAATGGAGGCGGCACGTCTGGAAAAAGCCCTTCGGCATAGTCGGAAAAACGGCGCGCCAAATTCAGTTGTTCCCGCAACTGAAGGCTTCGGCGCGGCAGCCTTTCTCCCTCCCTAGACGGTGATCCGCAAATAGCCAAGGTCATGACTGCAGGTAGTTTCCATCTCTCTAGAAGCGCAGCACTGAGCTGATGATGATCGAAACCGAATTCCCCGCGTTCGAGCTCGCAACAATGAGAATCGTCACGGGCGGTCGAAAGAATTGGCTCCATAATTTCGGGCGTAGCACAAGCCATGGCTAAACGGCCGATTTCAGCGAGCAGCCCCAAGGTAAAAGCCTCGGTGGGTGAACCTGAGTTATAGCGGCGGGCCAGCGCCTGCATGACAACACCACGCAGCAGGGCCGCGCTCCAGTAACGTGGCAGGTCCATAAATTCTCCGAGAGCGGGATGCTGCTGAATCAATGAGATGCCCAGCGCCAGACGGGCTAACGCCGACAGGCCGATGCGAGTGATGGCATCTTCTATGGCGACGGCCGGACGCAAACCCTGGTAAAGAACTGAATTGGCCAGCTTGATGGCCTTGGCAGCGATCACCGGATCACGACGAACCAGATTGGCGATGTCACTGACCCCTGCTTGTGGATCCTCCATACGCTCGAACAGCTGCAGCACCACCCGCGGTGGAGATGGACAATCGCCTTTTTCAATAGTATGGAAAAAATCGTCCATCTTCATGAGCATTGCCTTATGACCCCATCACATGTAAGCGCCCGGATAAATGTGAAAGTAAAGAAAGACAGTTAAAACCTGCTTATTGCCTATCATAGCCCAAATTAGGCGCCAACCAGCGTTCAGCGGTTTCCATGTCCCAGCCTTTGCGGCGGGCGTAGTCTTCCACCTGGTCTCGGCCGATCTGGCCGACGCCGAAGTAGTGCGCCTGGGGGTGGGAGAAATACCAGCCGGAAACGGCCGCCGCCGGCCACATGGCGTAGCTGTCGGTGAGCTCGAGGCCGGCATGCGCGCGCGGGTCAAGCAGGCGCCATAGCGCGCCCTTTTCCGTATGTTCCGGGCAGGCGGGATAGCCCGGCGCGGGGCGGATGCCGGTGTAGGCTTCCTTGATCAGCGCCGTGTTGTCCAGATTTTCGTCGGGCGCGTAGCCCCAGAATTCCTTGCGCACGCGTTCGTGCAGGCGTTCGGCGAAGGCTTCGGCCAGGCGGTCGGCCAGCGCCTTGGCCATGATGGCGCGATAGTCGTCGAGCTCGGCTTCGAAACGCGCGACGTGGGCGTCCAGCCCCTCGCCGGTCTGCGCCGCGAAAGCGCCCAGATAGTCGGCCAGGCCGCTGTCGGCGGGGGCGACGAAGTCGGCCAGGCAGCGGTTGGGCTTGCCGGCGGGCCGTTCGGTCTGCTGGCGCAGATGGTGCAAGGTGGCGAGCACTTCGCGGCGGCTGTCGTCGGTGTAGAGGGCGATGTCGTCGTCACCGATGCGGTTCGCCGGGAAGAAGCCGATCACCGCCCGCGCGCGCAGCCAATTTTCCGCGATGATTTGCTCGAGCATGGCCTGCGCGTCGCGAAACAGTTTGCGCGCTTCCTCGCCCACCACTTCGTCGTCGAGGACGCGCGGATAGCTGGCATGCAGCTCCCAGGCATGAAAGAAGGGCGTCCAGTCGATGTAGCGGGCGATTTCCTCCAGCGGATAGTCGTCGAAGGTTTTGATGCCGAGGAAGGCCGGCTTGGGCGGGGTGTAGTTCGTCCAGTCGATGGGGGTGCGGTTGGCGCGCGCGACATCCAGGGAGATGAGCTTGTCGCGCCGCTTGCGGGAAGCCAGCTGCTCGCGCACCTGGGCATATTCGGCACGGATTTTCTCGGTGTAGGGGCCACGCAGCTCAGGACTGATCAGGCTTTGCGCCACGCTCACGGCGCGCGAGGCGTCCTTGACCCAAACGGTGGCGGCGCGGGTGTAGTTGGGCTCGATGCGAGAGGCGGTGTGCGCGCGCGAAGTGGTGGCGCCGCCGATCAGCAGCGGTATGTCGAAGCCCTGGCGTTCCATTTCCTTGGCGATGTGGGCCATTTCGTCCAGCGAGGGGGTGATCAGGCCCGACAGGCCGATGATGTCTACGCCCTGTTCGCGCGCGGTATCGAGTATCTTCTGCGCGGGCACCATGACGCCGAGGTCGATGATTTCGAAGTTGTTGCATTGCAGCACCACGCCGACGATGTTCTTGCCGATGTCGTGCACGTCACCTTTGACGGTGGCCAGCAAAATGCGGCCCTGGGCGCGTTCGCCGGCTTTCTTTTCGGCTTCGATGTAGGGGATCAGGTGCGCGACGGCCTTTTTCATGACGCGCGCGCTCTTGACTACCTGCGGCAGAAACATCTTGCCCGCGCCGAACAGGTCGCCGACCACGTTCATGCCGTCCATCAGCGGCCCTTCGATGACTTCGATGGGATGCGCCGCCTGGCACCTGGCTTCTTCGGTGTCTTCCACCACCCAGCTGTCTATGCCCTTGACCAGCGCGTGTTCCAGGCGCCTGGCCACCGGCCACTCGCGCCAGCCGAGGTCTTCCTGCTTGGCCTGGGTACCGTCGCCTTTGTATTTGTCGGCGATTTCCAGCAGGCGCTCGGTGGCGTCCGGTCGGCGGTTGAGCACCACGTCTTCCACCCGTTCGCGCAGTTCGGCGGACAGTTCGTCGTACACGGCGAGCTGGCCGGCGTTGACTATTCCCATGTCCATGCCGGCGCGGATGGCGTGATACAGGAACACGGCGTGGATGGCTTCGCGCACCGGATTGTTGCCGCGAAAAGAGAACGACACATTGGACACGCCGCCGGAGACCAGCGCATGCGGCAGGCGGCGCTTGATCTCGGCGGTGGCCTCGATGAAGTCCACGGCATAGTTGTTGTGTTCCTCTATGCCGGTGGCGATGGCAAAGATGTTGGGGTCGAAGATGATGTCTTCGGGCGGGAAGCCGAGCCGTTGCGTGAGCAGGCGGTAGGAGCGTTCGCAGATTTCGATCTTGCGCTCGCGGGTGTCGGCCTGCCCGATCTCGTCGAAGGCCATGACCACCACCGCCGCGCCGTAGCGGCGCACCAGACGCGCCTGCTCTAGGAATTTGTCCTCGCCTTCCTTGAGCGAGATGGAGTTGACGATGCCCTTGCCCTGCAGGCATTTGAGGCCGGCTTCGATGATGTGCCATTTGGACGAATCGATCATCACCGGCACGCGCGAAATGTCCGGCTCGGCGGCGATGAGGTTGAGGAAGCGCCGCATCGCCGCTTCGCCGTCGAGCATGGCTTCATCCATGTTGATGTCGATGATCTGCGCGCCGTTTTCCACCTGCTCGGCGGCCACCGCCAGCGCTTCGTCGTAGCGTTCGTCCAGGATCAGGCGCTTGAATTTGGCCGAACCGGTGACGTTGGTGCGCTCGCCCACGTTCACGAACAGCGAGTCCTTGCCGATGTTGAGCGGCTCCAAGCCGGACAGGCGGCAGGCGGTTTCGATCGCGGGCAGGGGGCGCGGCGGCTTGCCGGCCACCGCTGCGGCCATGGCGCGGATGTGCGCGGGGGTGGTGCCGCAGCAGCCGCCGACGATGTTCAGGAAACCCGCTTCGGCCCACTCGCCGATTTCGCGCGCCATGGTTTCGGCGTCCAAGTCGTAGCCGCCCATCTCGTTGGGCAGGCCGGCGTTGGGGTGGGCGGAGACGTGAAACTCGCTGATGCGCGCCATTTCCTCCACGTACTGACGCAGCTCGAACGGGCCGAGAGCGCAATTGAGGCCGATGGACAGCGGTTCGGCGTGGCGCAGCGAGTTGTAGAAGGCTTCGGTGGTCTGGCCGGTGAGGGTGCGGCCGGAGGCGTCGGTGATCGTGCCGGAGATCATGATGGGCCGCTCGATCCCAAGCTTTTCGAAGGTCGCCTTGAGGGCGAACACCGCTGCCTTGGCGTTGAGGGTGTCGAAGATGGTTTCTATCAGCAGCAGATCGACGCCGCCTTCGAGCAGCGCCTCGGCGGCTTCGCTGTAGGCCGCGACCAGGGTATCGAAGTCGATGTTGCGAAAGCCCGGGTCGTTGACGTCCGGCGACAGCGAGGCGGTGCGGTTGGTGGGGCCGAGCACGCCGGCGACGAAGCGTGGCTTGTCGGGGGTGGCGGCGGTGGCCGCGTCGGCGGCCTCGCGGGCCAGGCGCGCCGCTTCGCGGTTGATCTCGGCGGCCAGCGCCTGCATGCCGTAATCGGCCATGGAAACGGCATTGGCATTGAAGGTGTTGGTCTCGATGATGTCCGCGCCGGCTTCCAGGTAGGCGGCGTGGATGGCGCGGATGATCTCGGGCTGGGTGAGCGTCAGCAGGTCGTTGTTGCCCTTGAGATCGCTCGGCCAGTCGGCGAAGCGTTGGCCGCGATAATCCGCCTCGCCGAGCTTGTGGGACTGGATCATGGTGCCCATCGCGCCGTCAAGGATGAGGATGCGCTGAGAAAGCGCAAGCTGGAGCGCTTTCAGTGAAGGGGGATGGTGGGCAGTGTTCATGGCGTCTTTAATCGCGTAGGGAGTCTCGATTTCTCGGCATCGAGGAAGGCTTTTGCGTCGTTCAGGACGTCCTCGACAGTGATGACTTTAAGGCAAACATTATCATTGCATGGCGTTTTGCGGTGGTTGGCCGCGCTCACGCAGGGCGAGCAGGCCAGGCCGGCATACAGCGTGCGGGCGTTGGGGTTCAGCGGACCGTACAGCGCCGGCGTTTCCGGCCCAAACAGGGCCACGGTTGGCAGCTGCGTGACCGCCGCGAAATGGCCGGGCCCGGAATCGTTGGTGATCAGCAGCGCGGCTTCATTGTATAGCGCGCAAAGTTCTGAAAAGGCAACCTTCCCAGCGAAGTTGAGACAACGCGGGTCAGCAACCTGGCGGCCCAGCGCCTCGGCCTGCCCCGCTTCAGCGGGCGCGCCGGTGATGAGAACAAGTATCTGCGGGTATGCGTCGAGCAAGCGCCTCATGAGAGCCACGAAACGCTCCGGCATCCAGCGCCGTTGCGGCAGCAGGTCGCTGGCGTTGGGATTGATCAATACAAGCCGCATCGAAGCGGGATTGTATTGGGGATACAAGGCAAGGATGCGTTCGCGTATCGCCGCTTGCTGCTCGGGCGCGACATTGGCGCGCGCAAGGCGCACCTCCTTTTCGCCCACGCGCTTCTTGGAATAAGGCGATTCGACCGTCTGGGCAAGACTGGCGTTGACCAAAGCCACGAATGATCGGGCGATATGTTGATGAGGGTTGTACCAGACACGATGGGTGAGCATCTCGCCGCGATAAAGCCCCTCGTTGTGATAGGCATAAAAACCGATGCGCCGTTTCGCTCCCGACAAGCCCGTGAGCAAGGCGCTGTAGCGCGAAAAGAGCTCAAGATCATAGACCGTGTCGATACCCTGCCGGCGTGTCCAGCGGAAAAATCTCAGTGTGTCGAATGCCAAATGCCAAAGGCTGTCTTCGCGTATAGTATAGATGTGCGATTCTGGCACGGTAGCGAGCAAGCCCAGACTGGGCGCATTCTTGGCGAAGATGACGAAATAAAGCTCGGCGCCGGTTTCATGCACGAGCTTGCGCATCGCCGGATCGACCAGCACCGCGCTACCCATTTCCGAAAGCTCGATGAACAGCGCGCGCCGGATGGAATCTTTTTTTGCCGACGAGAATACGCCGACCAGCCTTGTCCACACTGTAGCCAGCCAGCAAAGAGGGATGCCGGCCCAGTAATCGATGCGGCGCATAGTGTCGACTTTCATTCCAGAGACATCCTCACTTCACGCTTCTGTCCAGCAAGTAAACGATCAATCCCGGCAGGCTGACCAGGATCAAAATACCGCCATAGGCAAGAGACATGGCCAACACCGGCGCTTTGCCCGCACCAAGCAACATAAACAGTCCCACGAGACCGCCTTCGCGCACCCCCCATCCAGCCAGCGAAACGGGTACGATGGTGAGCAGGATAACCGGCGGCACGATGACCAGATAGCTTAACGGACCATAAGGCAGGCCGACGCTCAGGCCGAGGCAATAAAAGGAAAACACCGCCGCAAGCGTGATCAAAAATGACAATATCAGGATGGCAATCGCCGTGGCCGGACGATGGAAAATCCGATGCATACGTTCGGAAAGGATAGGAAACAGCTTAACCACTGGCCAACGCTCCAGCCAGAGAATATGGCGGAATACGAACAGGAAAGCAAAACCGAGTAATCCCGTGGCGGCGATGAAAAGAATCGGAACCTGCACAGCGCTCGGCAGCCGATCGAGAAACAACAGACCGGCCAAGAGATTCACGCCCAACAGGGCGGCCAGACCGATGATCCGGTCTGAAGCCACGCCATAGAAAGCGTCGCGTTTGCGAAAACCCTGCCTGGCGACATCCAGCACACGAATCGCATCCCCACCGATGCTGGTCGGCAATCCCTGATTGAAAAACATGCCCTTGAAATAACTCTTGATGTAAAAGGCCACATTCTGCCCAAAGCCCAGGGCATGCATCAGTAGCCGCCAGCGAAGCGCCGCCAGCACGGTGCTGATAAATTGCAAAAGCACCGCCAACAACAAAAAGCCTATATGCATATGGCTGAAGGTTTCCGCCAGTCGCTCCAGGTTTACGGAACGCAGAATCAAGGCGAACACCAACAGCGTGACGAGTAAGCGCAAGAGAACTTTCATGGATGAGCGCTATCCGATCGCCAAGAATTGGAGGAGATCGTTCCGGGAAAAATGCGGGCCATCGCGAAATTTGGTCGATAAAAAATTATTGTAACCGCCGCAGCGTAGCCACGGGTTTACTTTGTCAGTGATAGGAACAATTCAGGCAGTTTTTCAGGCAAGCGCTGAATATTGTCGACCACCGTGTAATGACGTCCGAAAATATCGGAAACATAGGCATCGGCGCGGGGATCCAGACTGATGCAATAAGTGAAAATACCTTGGCGATCAAGTTCCTTGACCGCCTGACGGGCATCCTCTATGAGCTGGCGGTCGTCCTGCACGTCCACATCCGAAGGCTCCCCGTCGGTGAGGATCAACAAGAGTTTTTTATCGCTTCGGCGCGCGCCAAGGTAATGGCCGGCATGGCGCATGGCGGCACCCATGCGCGTGGAATAGGCCGCCTGCATGGCCGCCAGCCGCGCCTTGACCTCATCACCCCAATGTTCTTTAAATCCCTTGATGTGCTGATAACGCACTTCATGACGAGTGTTAGAATGAAAGCCGGCGATGGCCAGTGGATCGCCCAGTCGCTCGATCGCCCAGGCCAGCAGGGAGACGGCTTCCTGGGAAAGCTCGAGAATCGTTTGCTCACTCCCCGGCACCTTGTCGTTGAGCGAGGCTGAAAGATCCAACAATACGGAAACAGCGATGTCCCTGCCGGCCGTGCTGTGACTCATGTTGATACGCGGGTCGGGCGTGGCGCCGGCCTTGAAATCGATCAAAGATCGAATGGCCACGTCCAGATCCAGCTCGCTGCCTTCTTCCTGATAACGGATACGCACCTTGTCCTGGGGCTTGAGGCTATCCAACAGGCGCTCGAGGCGACGCGCGAGCTGGGCGTGCTTTTGCAGCAAACGGTCGATGTCGCCAGCTTGGCCGGCCGGGTGTAGCGCCTCATAGACGCTGACCCAGTCGGGCCGGTAACTGCGGCTGTGGTAATCCCACTCCGGATAATGACGTGGCGGCAGGCTTTGGCTTTCCGGCGCTTCTGGCGTGCGGCGCTGTTCCTCGAACGACTCCTCTTCATCACCCTCCTCGATGAAACGCCACAGATGACGATTGTCGTCACGATAGCCGATGACGGTTTCCTCGAAATGCACCTTGGCGAATTGGTCACTGGCCCGGCGCGTGCGGGTGACGTAGGCCAGCGCCAGTTCGGCCATCGCCTCCGTCGAAGCCTCACCCTGTGACAGCAAGGCGTTGAAACGGGATACGAACTCATTGAGAACCACATCCTTATAACCATGTTCCGGATCGAGCAGCGCCCGCGAAAGCATGGCCAGGCGGTGACGAAGGCAGGATGTGGTTTGTGGATCGCAGGCATCCTCTACCGGTTTGGGATGCAAAGCCAGAAGCAAACGCCTCAGGCCGGGATACTCGCGGATCAGGAGCGTATCGATGCGGCTATCCTCGAAAAACTCCACCGCCATCCGCTGAAAAGGGCTCCAGTTGTCAGCGATCTGCGGCGTCGACCAGCGCCGATGACCAACCATGTGGGCCAGCATGGCGCGATAGCAATTGATGCCGCTGATACCGGTGGCATCGTCCTGGGCGTCGGGCAAGCGGATGCCTAGCGAATCATAGTAAGGCACGGGCTTGCGCAGCGTGTCGAAAGCGGTGGAATACGGTATCAACACGTCACTGTCATGCCACAGGCCGCGCAGATAGAGATCCAGGCGGCGCTCCACGTCAACCAGAAGGGTACCGTGACGCTCACGTTGCAACACCGCGCGCGAATCCGCAGAATGCAGACCGAAATAATCCTTTTGCCTTTCCGGATGGCCGACATAATTGCACACGCCATAGTCCACCCAACGCCGAAGACCCGCGATATCCAGCTGAGCCAGCAAAGCCGGCGCCTGAACCAGGAAATCCACTAGGCCGGGACTGGGCTGGGTAGCGTGAAATCCGTGAATCGAGGTGGTGGTGCGATCCATCAAATCGCGCACGATATCCAGATAGTGACGCAATTGCTCGCCAGACTGAAGGCGACGCGCCACCGCTGTCAAGGTCTGTAGAAAAGCAGCGATGGCATGTCCATTGGGAGATTTCTGCATGTGGCGAACCAATGTCATGACGTCTGCCAGCACATCCTCGCCGGCGTTGCGGGCAATATCCGGCCATCCCTCCAGAAAGGCCAGCATGGGATCGGGGCCGCGCCCCAACTTACCCAGAGAACGCGCCGCCTCTACAAAAGCCTCTACACCATCCGGCGTCAAGCTCGACTGCGCCTGTGCCATGCATTCGGCTAGCACATCGATAACGATGGAGAAGCGCGTATCCAGCCGCTCCTGCCAGTATTCCACGGATTCATCCATGTTCTGAATCAGGCGAAAGTCACATCAATGGCGTGCTCGATGACTTCGCGGATATCGGCATCGTCGGTCAACGGCCGCGCCAACGCCATCCGGCACGCATCGCGCGGCTCGACGCCATCGGCGATCAGGGTGGCGGCATAGACCAGCAGACGCGTGGAAATACCCTCATCCAACCCATGCCCCTTGAGATCACGGGCGACCTGGCCGATCTTGACCAGTTTGGCGCTCATAACTTCGTCCAGCCCCGTTTCCTGACTGAGGATTGTGGTTTCAAGCGCCGCTTCCGGATAATCGAAATCGAAGGCGGTGAAACGCTGCCGGGTCGATTGCTTGAGGTCTTTCATCAACGATTGATAGCCCGGGTTATAGGAAATCACCAGCTGAAAATCTGGATGAGCGTGGATGAGCTCGCCCTTCTTGTCCAGCGGCAAAGTACGGCGATGATCAGTCAGCGGATGAATAACCACAGTGGTATCCTGGCGAGCCTCCACGACCTCATCCAGGTAGCAAATTGCGCCGAGACGCGCGGCGGTGGTGAGTGGCCCGTCGAGCCAACGTGTGCCATTGGCTTCCAAGAGATAGCGTCCCACCAAATCGCTGGCCGTCATGTCTTCATTGCAAGCGACGGTAATCAGTGGCTTGCCAAGCCTCCACGCCATATATTCGACGAACCGTGACTTTCCACAGCCGGTCGGCCCCTTGATCATCACCGGCAGGCGATTGCGGTAGGCAGCCTGGTACAGAGCGACTTCCCGCCCCTGCGCCTCGTAGTAGGGTTCTTTTTCGATCAAGTATTGGCGCACATCGACTGTCATCCTAAAAACCTCTTGCTCTAAAAACAAATAAATATATATCGCTTTTTGTCGTCCATCGCACGCGCGTTTAGCGAAGCGAGTGGGCTGAGGGACGGATTTTGACGTTCCGAGCCAGAACTAGCATGAATGCTTCATCCACGTCATGAACCTGCCGGTTTTGGCAAGCATCCAGTACGGGTTCCTCGAACTCAGGATCCCCCAGAATTTCAACACACTGTCAATGAATCGGGATACGGGCGGTCAGGATACCTGACCGGGCCCTCCCACGCCACCCGGCATGCGAGTCCGCACCGGGCGGTTCGGGAAGTCAGGGTCATGAGTGCCGGGGCACGCCCAGCTGGTCGAAGAAGGCGATCGGCATTACCGCGATCCGCCGAGCCACCTCGCCGGTGGCACCCAGCGCCTTCAGTTCCCGGCACATAGTCTTGCCCCATTTCCAGTGCGCGAGCTGCAAGGCCCGAAGGCGGTAGCGCAGCCATTCGTCCAGGCAGCGGAACACCTCGGGTGTCCGGGCCAGCCGGAAGCAAGCCTTCCAATCGTTCACGCACTCCCGCAGGCGTTCGGCCAGCGTTTTTGCGCTCTACAGCTCCTCCCCACGGTCGGTTACCCTTCCGCAGTCGCGCTTCGTTTCACTCAACGTAACCAGCTCGCGGCGGGATTTCCACCCGCGGAGAGCACCCATGCTGGACGCACCAAAAAAAAAGCGCGGCGAGGCCGCGCTAAATACCACCAAAGGAGGAGGATAATAAGGAGGAGATACCGAACTGATTAAGAAACAACTCGATATCAGCATTTAATAATATATTAACGATCTAGTCAAGCATAAAATAACGCTATGTTAGGAGCAAACAAACTGTCCGGGTTTGTAGCGCGTGATTTGTCCGGTTTCATATTCACCGAGAAGGTGGATCATGAGACGGACAGAACGACTACAGCAGATTCGGATAATGCGATTTGAATCGGCGCCGTGAGCGGAGGCCCATGGCCGGCATGATGCTCCACCACTACATACCATATCGTCCACCACCAGGTGGACTGCCTCTGCTGAGACCCCCTGCAGCACCAAACGGACAAACTGCCGGGCCAGCCACAACCAGAACCATTTCCCCTGCTGCATCCACGTGTAGTCGCTGGCCTAATGGTTGCGCATTTCCAGCGCCAGGTAAGCCTCGATGGCGAAGCCCGCCGGCCTGGCAGGTAGCGCCTGAGCAAAAATGGCATCCAATTGCAAAGTGGGCGCGGCAACCGCATGGCTGCCGCTTTTCGCTCCGCTATGCCTCTGAAACCCCCACTCTAGATTTACTTGCGGAACAGCCAGAAAATGAGCGAAAGCAGTAGACTGACGATGATCGAAGTCGTCAGCGGAAAATAAAAAGTGAAACCATTGCGGCGGATGAGAATGTCACCGGGCAGGCGCCCCAGACCAAGCTTCGAAAGCCAGGGCCAGGCCAATCCGATAAAGATCAGCAATGCGCCGATGATCACCAGCGTTTTCGTCATCGCATTTCTTCCGGACGGCACTTGCTGCTCACCAGCAGGGCTTCAGGCACCTTGGTTTTGATGGCCGCCGCCATCTCGAGGGTGATGCCATGCACGGGACGCACGCTGATCCACAACACGTTGAGCTTGAGATTCATGTCCGCGAACAACACTACCTCGCGATAACGCTCCAGAACACTCCGGATCGCGCCCAGCCTGCGCTCGATCTGCGCCTCCGGGCGCCGCCGCAATCCTGGAATGATCATCATGAAATCGCTCGCCAACTGTCCCTCCGGGGTGCGTGTCGGCACACGCCGCCAAAGAGGCGCTGAGGGCTTGAGGCCGACTTGCCCAGAAATCTGCATAGAAGTGTCGTTGTTGCTCACGAGAAATCGCTCCCTCGATCGGCGTGGATGTTTAATACGCTTGTTTCCAAAGCCAAGCATCGAGATCGGCGAGTTCCGCGTCACACACGCTGTGACCCATGGGGTAGGTTTTAAAAACACTATCCACATCCGCCGCTTGCAGGGCGCGATGCGCGGCCACCCCCAGCGCCAGGGGGATGACCGGATCGTGTTCGCCATGCGCCTGGAAAACGGGCGGCCTTGTTTGGGATGCCGGCACATCACGCCAAAGGTAGGTGGAAAACGCCACCACCCCGTCCACCCGCGCTTCGGCTCTCAGTCCCGCCTCCAGCGCGATCACTCCACCCTGGGAGAATCCACCGAGTATCAGTTTACCGCCTTCGCCGAGTCGCGCGCGTTCCTCGCGCAGCAGATCCATGACCATGGCAACCGACTGCGCGATATCATCACTGGATTCCCCGCGAGTGAATTCCATACTGAGAAAATCGTACCAGGCGCGCATCCGCTGGCCACCATTGATCGTTACGGCGCGCAGAGGCGCGTGTGGCAGAACCACACGCCACCCAATCGATCGTTGACCCAGTAGCTGCTCGAAAACAGGCTCGAAATCGCTCCCGTCCGCGCCCAGACCATGGAGCCAGGCCAACGTATGGCGAGGCAAAGTGCCGTATTCATGCACAATGGAATCAAGTTCGGCCATCGTTTGGCGTTCCTTATCATGCGGGATTTTGTTTCGACGAAGTTGATTCTACCTCACCCCAAAGGGCTCCTCGTATTTATAAACAAGGCCATATCGGTTAATTTAGCGCATGTTCACTCTCTCGATCACTGCCCATGAAACACAATCTGCCGCTTTCTACATTGATCGCCGCCTTGCTGAGCCTATGCATGTTTTTCACTCTCAGCGGCTGCGGTCAAAAGGGCCCTTTGTATCTGCCCTCACCCCATCAGCCCGCAAAAACCGCCCAAGGAGGCTGAAATTGGATTACTTTGACTATCGCCGCGGACTGCTTCATGCCGAGGATGTTTCCTTGCAGCATATAGCCGAGCGCTTCGGGACACCGGCCTACGTGTACTCCCGCGCCACCCTGGAGCGCCACTGGCGGGCATTCGACGAGGCGCTGGCGGAACTGCCGCACCTTGTCTGCTTTGCGGTCAAAGCCAACTCGAATCTCTCCGTTCTGAATCTGTTCGCACGCCTCGGCTCGGGTTTCGACGTCGTCTCGGGCGGCGAGCTGGAACGCGTAATACGTGCCGGCGGCGATCCCGCCAAAACAGTGTTCTCGGGAGTAGGCAAACAAGCGGCGGAGATGCGCCGGGCACTCGAATTGGGCATTCGCTGCTTCAATGTCGAATCGGGGCCGGAGCTGGAACGCCTGGAGCAAGTCGCCGCAGAACTCGGAAAACCTGCGCCGGTTTCGCTGCGGGTCAATCCAGATGTCGATGCCGGCACTCATCCCTATATTTCCACAGGCTTGCGCGAAAACAAGTTTGGCGTGGATGTCGAAACTGCCCTGCACCTGTATCGCCAGGCCGCACAATCTCCCCATCTAGAGGTCGTCGGCATCGATTGCCACATCGGCTCGCAGCTCACCCGCCTGGATCCCTTGCGTGATGCGTTGCGGCACCTCGGGGAAATGATCGGCGCCCTGGATCGCGAAGGCATCCGCTTGCGCCATATCGACGTGGGCGGCGGGCTGGGCATTCGCTACCACGATGAAACGCCTCCTACTCCCGCCGAATATAGCGCGCTGCTGCGCGAGGAATTGGGGGATTGCGGTCTGGAAATCCTGCTGGAACCTGGCCGCGCCATAGCAGGCAACGCCGGCGTGCTATTGACCCGCGTCGAATACCTCAAGCATACCCCGGAGCGGAACTTCGCCCTCGTCGATGCCGGCATGAACGACCTGATTCGGCCTGCCCTCTACGGCGGCTGGCATGAAATCATCCCAATCAAGGAAACGGCTTCAGGTGAACAATGCGTGTATGACGTGGTCGGACCGGTGTGCGAATCGGCGGATTTTCTTGGCAAGCAAAGAAGCCTGTGCCTCGAAGCCGGGGATTTGCTGGCTGTGCGTTCTGCCGGCGCTTATGGTTTCGTCATGAGTTCGAACTACAACACCCGCCCCAGGGCGGTGGAACTCATGGTAGACAAAGGCGATGTGTACGAAATCAGGTCGAGAGAGACCTTCGAGCAGATGGTGGCGGGAGAAAGCGTTTTGCCATGAAGGGAGAAGGAGAACGGGGTGGCCGTTCTCCTTCATGCGTCTTCAGGACTTCTTGATGAAGAAGATGAATTCGCCGCCAGCCTCGCTGTGCTCCATCAGCTCATTACCAGTCTGCTTGGCGAACGCTTCGAAATCCTTGACCGCGCCAGGATCGGTGGCGACAACCTTCAGCACTTCACCGGAGTTGAGTTCGGCGAGCGCTTTTTTGGTGCGCAGAATCGGCAAGGGGCAGTTCAATCCACGGGCATCCAGTTCTTTGTTGAAATCGGTCATCTCAATATCACTCCTTTTTCTGATGAGGGTTGAAGTTTTCGCCGCCTCGAACACCGCAAGCCATTGGCATTTTTGTCAGGCGAAGCCGGGGCACATTGAAAACCGCAGCAGTATTACTCAGTGTATGATTCAATTTCAAGTCATAAAATATCGAGTCGGAGATAAACCAAACTAATGAGCCTCAAGGGATTGCGCTTTTCAAAGATGCATGGTTTGGGCAATGATTTCATGGTCATCGATGGCGTGCGCCAAGCCGTCGATCTCGCTCCCTCGGCCATACGGCGACTTGCCGACCGTCATCGCGGCGTGGGCTTCGATCAACTGCTTTTGGTGGAGCCGGCGCAGCGCGGCGAAACTGATTTTCGCTATCGCATTTTCAACGCCGATGGCAGCGAGGTCGAGCAATGTGGCAACGGCGCCCGCTGTTTTGCCCGCTTTGTCATCGATCAGGGGCTCGCCGAAGGCCCCGTAATCCGCGTGGACACGCTGGGCGGACCGATGCGTCTTGAACTGTGCAGCGATGGGCAGGTCAGGGTCGACATGGGCGTCCCGCGTCTGCGGCCCGAAGACGTGCCCTTTGACGCAGCGGCCCAAAAAACCGAGTATGAACTAGAAATCGATGGAGTGAACCACCCCATCGGCGCCGTGTCGATGGGCAACCCGCATGCCGTTCTGCGGGTGCAGGACACAGAAACGGCGCCGGTATTGGAACTTGGGCCCAAGATTGAACGCCATCCGCGCTTTCCCAAGCGCGCAAACGCCGGTTTCATGGAGGTGGTGTCGCCGGAACACATCCGCCTGCGTGTTTTCGAGCGCGGCGCCGGCGAAACGCTCGCCTGCGGAAGCGGCGCCTGCGCGGCCGTGGTCAGCGGCCGCCTGCGCGGCTGGCTGAACGAACGGGTGGCGGTTGACCTGCCCGGCGGTCGCCTTATGATTGAATGGCAAGGACCGGACACGCCGGTGATGATGACCGGCCCGGCGGTCACCATATATGAAGGACGAATCACATGAACCCGCATTCCAAACCCACCTCGGCGAATGAGTCCATCGGCGAGGATGAGGTGGTGCGCTTCTTGCGCGAGCATCCCGATTTTTTTACGCGCCACGCCACCCTGCTCGACATACTCCGCATTCCGCATCCGGTTCGCGGCGCCATTTCCCTGCTCGAATGCCAGCTCGACCGTTTGCGCGAGCGCAACAGGCAACTGGAACGCAACCTCTCCGGGCTGATCCAGCGGGCCCGGGAAAACGAACGGCTCAGCGCCCACCTGCATCATCTTGCCTTGGGTCTGCTGCGCGCCGACGGCATCGACAGCATCCTCGCCACGATACGGGAATCGCTGCGCCAGGAATTGCACGCGGATTTCGTGGCGATGCGGCTGATCGACCATGAGGGCACATTGCAGGCGCCATATGCTCTCCCGCCTCAGGCGCCGGAACTGACTGAATTCGACTCCCTATTTGCCAGTCATCGCCCCGCTTGCGGCCCCCTCATCCCCTCGCAAGCCGGATTTCTGTTCGGCGAGCACACTCAAGACATCGCCTCGGCTGCTGTCATTCCCCTGCAAGACACCCGTCCACTGGGTTTGCTGGCGATTGGCAGCCGCGATCCAAATCGTTTCCAGACCGGCATGGGCACCCTGTTTCTCGGCTATCTGCGCGACTTGGTCGCCACCGCGATCAGTGTCGAACTCGGGCGTGGCTGAACCCCTGCCATCACCGGCCGCCGCATGGGTGGACACCTTTGTGGATCACCTAGGAGGCGAACGCAATTATTCCCCTCACACCGTCGCCGCCTATCGGCGCGACCTGCAGGTATTCGTCGCTTATCTGCGCCGCCATGGGCTTTCGCCTGAGGACGCCAGCGATGAGACGGTACGCCAATTCCTCGCCAAAGAGCATCGCCGGGGGGTATCCGCAAAATCCCTGAAACGGCGGCTTTCGGCGATACGCGGCTGGTTTCGCTATCTGCGCGCTGAAGGACGAGTCGCAAATCCGCCCGTACTCGATCTGCGGGCGCCGAAAGCCGCCGGACGCCTCCCCCAAACGCTCGACCCTGAGCAAATGACCCGTCTTCTGGAGCAAGAAGAGCGCAACCTCCTTGACGTGCGCGACCGCGCCCTGTTCGAACTAATCTATTCATCCGGCTTGCGTCTTTCGGAAACCGTGGGACTCGATCTGGCCTCGCTGGATCTGAACGGCGGCCGCGTTCGCGTGCTCGGCAAGGGGCGCAAGGCGCGCGAGCTGCCGGTGGGCAGCAAGGCGCAAGCCGCATTACGTCGCTGGCTCGAGGTGCGCCCGCAGCTGGCCAAGGAAGGCGAACAGGCGCTTTTTCTCAGTCGGCGCGGCCATCGTCTCGGCGCCCGCTCCGTGCAACAACGCCTGCGCCGCCGCGCGCAAATGGCCGGACTCGAAACGCCGACGCATCCGCACATGCTCCGCCATGCCTTCGCCAGCCACTTGCTCGAGTCCTCGGGCGATTTGCGCGCCGTGCAAGAACTGCTCGGCCATGCGGACATAAGCACCACCCAGATTTACACTCACCTCGATTACCAACATCTGGCGCGAGTCTACGATCACGCTCACCCGCGCGCGCGCCGACGCGAGCGCGGAAAGTGATAAACTTCAACATTGCCTTCGATAGCAGGAGATAAGTTTCATGGAACAATATCGTGGCACCACAATTCTTTCGGTCCGCCGCGGGGGGCAAGTGACCATGGGCGGCGACGGCCAAGTCACGCTCGGAAACACCGTCATGAAAGGCAACGCCCGCAAGGTTAGACGGGTGTACCATGGCCAGATCCTCGCCGGATTCGCAGGTGGCACCGCCGACGCGTTCACCCTGGTCGAACGCTTCGAAGGCCAGCTGGAGAAATACAGCGGCAATCTCAAGCGCGCTGCAGTCGAACTGGCCAAGGAATGGCGCAGTGACCGCGCTTTGCGCCGTTTAGAAGCCCTCCTGGCGGTGGCCGACCGCGACGCTTCATTCATTATTTCTGGAAATGGCGATGTGATCGAACCCGAAGACGGGTTGATCGCCATTGGCTCGGGCGGTTCGTTTGCGCTTTCCGCCGCTCGCGCGCTGATGCAAAACACCGACCTTAAGGCCCCTGTGATCACCGAGCAGGCCTTGAATATTGCGGCGGACATCTGCATTTACACCAATCATCACCTCACCATTGAAACCCTGGAGACTTGACCCTCGGCCATCGTGGCCAGGACACAAATCAGGATCAGACCCACAGGCATGACAACAGCATGATACCCATGACCCCCCGTGAAATCGTCCAGGAACTGGACAAACACATCGTCGGCCAGCAACAGGCCAAGCGTGCGGTGGCCATTGCGCTACGCAACCGCTGGCGCCGCCAGCAACTGGAACCGCGCCTGCGCCAGGAAGTGACGCCCAAGAACATTCTCATGATCGGCCCCACAGGCGTTGGCAAGACGGAAATCGCACGCCGCCTGGCGCGACTCGCCGATGCGCCCTTCATCAAGGTGGAAGCAACCAAGTTCACTGAGGTCGGTTATGTCGGCCGCGATGTGGAATCCATCATCCGTGATCTTGCCGACGTCGCCGTCAAGATGGCACGGGAAAAAGAAGTGAAAAAGGTACGCCATCGCGCTGCCGAAGCGGCCGAGGAACGCCTACTTGACGCCCTGTTGCCGGGTGCCAGCACCGGCAATGAATTCCTGGCCGAACCCGAGAGCAAACCCGCCGAGAGCGCCACCCGCAGGAAACTGCGCGAACGCCTGCGCGCCGGTGAGATGGATGAGCGCGAAATCGAGCTGGAACTTAGCGTGACCCCCACCAGCGTGGAGATCATGACCCCTCCCGGAATGGAGGACATGGCCAGCCAGTTGCAAAGCATGTTTCAGAACCTCGCTGGCGGAAAGACCAAGCGGCGCAAGCTGAAAATCGCCGAAGCGCGCAAGCTTCTCGTCGACGAAGAAGCGCTGCGGCTGATCAATGAAGATGAACTCAAGCTGAACGCCTTGCGCGATGTCGAGCAAAACGGCATCGTCTTCCTCGATGAAATCGACAAGATCGCCAAACGCGGCGAATACGGCGGCACCGATGTCTCCCGCGAAGGTGTGCAACGCGATCTGCTGCCGCTGATCGAAGGCAGTACCGTGACCACCAAACACGGTGCGATCAAAACCGATCACATCCTGTTCATCGCTTCTGGCGCCTTCCATTTGTCCAAGCCATCCGACTTGGTGCCCGAACTGCAGGGTCGGCTGCCGATCCGCGTCGAGCTGAATGCGCTCTCGGCCAAGGATTTCGTGCGCATTCTGACCGAGCCGGACGCCTCGCTGGTCGAGCAATACACGGCCCTAATGGCCACCGAAGGCTTGACGGTGGAATTCACATCTGACGCTATTGATCGCATCGCCACCATCGCCCATCAGGTCAATGCACGCACTGAGAACATCGGCGCCCGGCGACTGCATACGGTGATGGAGCGTCTGTTGGAAGACATCTCTTTCGATGCGCCGGATCATGCCGGCGACAAAGTCGTGATCGACGCCGCCAAGGTAGACGCCACACTCGGCGATCTTGCCGCAGACGAAGATCTCAGCCGCTATATCCTTTGATTTTTGGACGGAGCCGTCAACCCCCATGAACACGCCGCGACTCACCGACATCCGCCTGCATCAGCAGTCCCGCCTTCTCGAACTCATCTACGAAAATGGCGAGCGCTTCAACCTGTCCTGCGAATATCTGCGGGTTTTCTCGCCATCGGCCGAGGTACGCGGCCACGGGCCGGGACAGGAAGTACTGGTGACCGGTAAGGAAGACGTCACCATCACCACCATCGAACCGGTTGGAAACTACGGCGTCAAGCTGGTATTCAGCGATGGTCACGACACCGGCATCTATGACTGGAACTACCTTTACGAATTGGCGGAAAATCAGGCCGGCAACTGGAAGGCGTACCTCGAGCGCCTGAGCGAAGCCGGCTATCAACGCAACACCAAGGCGTAACTGCCCCGACCGTGTCAGGAGCTGCATCCAATGGACAAACAGGAAACCACCGATTTCGGCTATCAAAAAGTCAAGGCTGAAGAAAAGACGCGCAAGGTCGCCGAAGTCTTTCATTCCGTCGCCGACCGCTATGACCTGATGAACGACCTGATGTCGTTCGGCATTCATCGACTGTGGAAACGCTACGCTATTGCGCTTTCCGGCGTACGCAAGGGCCAGCGAGTGCTCGACCTTGCCGGCGGCACCGGCGATCTGGCCGCCCGCTTCGCCCGCCGTGTCGGCCCTGAAGGTGAAGTCGTGCTCGCCGATATCAACGCTTCGATGCTCAGGCACGGCCGCGAACGCATGCTCGACGAAGGGCTTGTCGGCAACCTGCATTTTGCCCAGGTGAACGCGGAAAGCCTGCCATTTCCAGACAATCATTTCGACATCATCACCATCGCCTTCGGGCTGCGCAATGTCACCGACAAGGACGCCGCCCTGCGCTCGATGTATCGCGTGCTCAAGCCCGGCGGCCGCTTGCTGGTCCTCGAATTCTCAAAACCCCTTCTGCCCGGCCTGAAACCGGCTTATGACCTGTATTCGTTCACCGCCCTGCCGTTGATGGGCAAACTGGTGGCCGGCGATGCGGACAGCTACCGATACCTGGCCGAATCCATCCGCATGCATCCCGACCAGAAAACCTTGAAAAAAATGATGGAAATCGCCGGTTTCGAGCGTGTCGAATATTTCAATCTAAGCGGTGGCATCGTGGCCGTTCATCGTGGCTACAAGTTCTGACGATGCGCCGCTTTTTCCGTCTGCGGCAGGAGAGAATTGGCGATGAATATACCGGAGTCATTTTTCGGCGCGCTGGGAAAAGCGCTCAACGCCTGGCTGGATCAGGATCCTGAAACAGCCGCTGGCCTTGCACGAATCGAAGGCAAGCGCGTGGCTGTGGAACTCGACGGCCTTGGGCCAGGCTTTCTCATTACGGTACGCAATGAACGCCTGTATGTAGGCAAGGCCGGGGAAAACCCCGCGGATGCCGTCATCCACGCTCTGCCCTTGGCCTTGCTGCGCATGGCTCTGGCCGAGCAGCCGAATACCGCCATGACCTCGGGCGACATACGTATCGAAGGTGATGTCGAGGCCGGGGAACGATTGTGGCGCGTGCTGAGCGGGATAGACTTCGACTGGGAAGAGCACCTCAGTCACCGCCTGGGCGACCCCGTGGCGCACCTCATCGGCACCCGCGTCCGCGCCATGAAAGCCCGGTTGCGAAGAAACTTCAGCCATCTTGCAGAGGATTTTGGCGACTATCTGACAGAAGAAGCCCGCCTCAACCCTGCCCGCGCCGAAATGGAAATATTCTTCGATGATATAGACAAATTGCGTGAAGACCTTGACCGCCTCGAAGCGCGGCTGAAACGGCTTGAGTCCAAGCGCCCAATTGATGATCCGCGTTCATGAGCGCGTCCTACCGCTCGCCCATGCGCCTGCTGAATCAGGCCCTGCGGCTTGCTCATATCAATATCGTGCTGGTCCGCAACGGTCTGGATGAAGTCGTCTTCGCCATTCATCTGCTCCGTCCACTCAGGTTCTTGCTGGCATTGGCGCCGTGGAACTGGTTTCGTCGCATAAACCGCCCGCGCGGCGAACGCATTCGTCTCGCCCTGGAAGAACTGGGGCCCATTTTCATCAAATTCGGCCAGGCGCTGTCCACCCGCCGGGATCTATTGCCGGATGACATCGCCGACGAACTCACCCGCTTGCAAGACCGCGTGCCGCCTTTCGAAGGCGCGCGCCGCGTGATCGAACAGGCTTATGGCCGCCCTGTCGAAGCTTTATTCACCCGCTTCGACGCCCGTCCCATCGCCTCGGCTTCCATCGCCCAGGTACACGGCGCGCAACTCCCCGATGGCAGCGAAGTGGTGGTCAAAGTCGTGCGTCCCGAGATCGACCGCACCATCCGCCGCGATCTCGACATTCTCCACGTCATGGCCGAACTCGCCGAACGCTACTGGCCGGATGCCCGCCGGCTACGCCCGCGGGAGGTCGTCGACGAATACGAAAAAACCATCCTCGATGAACTCGACCTCTATCGTGAAGCCGCCAATTGCAGCCAGCTCAGACGCAATTTCGAGCACTCCAATCTGCTCTATGTACCTGCGGTCCACTGGAAATACGTGCGCAGAAACGTACTCGTCATGGAGCGCATCCATGGCATTCCGGTGGCCGAAATCTCTCGCCTGAAGGCGGCCGGCATTGATCTGAAAATGCTGGCGGAACGCGGGGTGGAAATCTTTTTCACCCAAGTTTTCCGCCACAATTTCTTTCATGCCGACATGCATCCCGGCAATATCTTCGTCGATCCCGAGCGTCCCGGCGACCCGCGCTACATGGCCATCGACTTCGGCATCATGGGCAGCCTGACGCCCGCCGATCAACGCTATCTGGCCGAAAACTTCTATGCCTTTTTCAAACGCGATTACCGGCGTGTGGCTGAATTGCACATCGAATCCGGATGGGTACCCGCCAGCACGCGCCTGAACGAATTCGAATCGGCCATTCGCACGGTCAGCGAACCGATCTTCGAGCGGCCGCTGAAGGACATCTCTTTCGGCCATGTGCTGTTGCGGCTGTTTCAGACCGCGCGCCGCTTCGACATGCAAGTTCAGCCTCAGCTCGTGTTGTTGCAAAAAACCCTGCTCAACATAGAAGGGCTTGGGAGACAGCTCTACCCTGACCTCGACCTTTGGAAAACGGCCAAGCCTTTCATAGAACGCTGGATGCACGAGCAAATGGGTCCCCGCGCCTTCATTCGCAAGACCCGCGAACAACTGCCGAGACTGCTGGAGGAGTTCCCGGACATGCCGGGGCTGGCCTACGAGCTCTTGCGCAAGAGCGCCAACGGGAAGCTCGTGGTGGAATCGCATTCACGCGAACTGGACGCCTTGCGGCAGGAACTGCGCCGCAACCGACGGCTGGACATTCTGCGCGCGCTGGGCGCCGCCCTGCTGATCGCCGCCGTGCTCGCCATCGGCCTGGCGCCGCAGGATGCCCACCAATGGCTTGGGATCTCGGTATTCGGCTGGATTCTCGGCACCGGCGCATTCATTTCCTTCGCCGCCGCCTGGTGGAAAACACGGTAACGATCCCGGCCGCTTGCTTGGATCAAGCGGCCGGGATCGCCTGGGCTTACAACTCCTGAGCGTGCTTCGCCAGATATTCGGCCACGCCTTCCGGCGTATCTTTCATCGCTTCCTTGCCTTTTTCCCACTCCGCCGGACACACTTCGCCATGTTCCTCATGGAACTGCAGCGCGTCCACCATGCGGATCATTTCGTCTATGTTCCGTCCCAGAGGCAGATCATTGACCACCTGATGGCGAACCACGCCGTCGCGGTCGATGAGGAACGAACCGCGCAGAGCCACGCTCTCATCGAACAGCACATCATAGTCACGGGCGATATGCTTCTTCAGGTCGGCCACCAGGGGATAGCGGATGGGACCGATGCCGCCCTTCTCGACGGGGGTCTGCTTCCATGCAAGATGGCTGTAATGCGAGTCCACACTGCAGCCGATCACCTCCGTATTGCGTTTTTTGAACTCTTCCAGACGATGATCAAAAGCCAAGATTTCCGTGGGGCAAACGAACGTGAAATCCAGTGGATAGAAAAACAATACCGCGTATTTGCCTTTCACCTGATCGGCGAAATGAAAATTCTCGTCGATTTGATTATCGGGCATCACTGCCGGAGCGACGAAGTCCGGTGCTTTCTTGCCAACTAATACAGCCATTCTTTTCTCCTTGAGTTCCGGGTTTGCGCACATGCTTGATTGAAAAGGATCCGCCAAAGCGGATCCTGGCTTTATTCTGGGGCATGCCGGCCGTTTTTCAACCCTCCATCCGGCGTTCCTGTTCCGCCGCGCTTCTTGCCCGCATGATCCGGGCGCTTTCCACCATGTTGGCGAGCGCCGGGATGACTTCTTTCCAGCGGCGGGTTTTGAGGCCGCAGTCCGGATTCACCCACAGGCGCTCTGCTGGAATGCGTTCGGCGGCCTTTTCCAGCAAGGCGGCCATCTCTTCCACGGTGGGGATGTTGGGGGAATGAATGTCATACACGCCTGGACCGATGGCATTGGGATAGGCGAAATCCTCGAAAACATCCAGCAACTCCATGTTGGAGCGCGAAGTCTCGATGGTAATCACATCGGCATCCATGGCGGCGATCGCCGGCATGATGTCATTGAATTCGCTGTAGCACATGTGCGTGTGTATCTGCGTGTCGTCGGCGACCCCGTTGGCGGCGATGCGGAACGCTTCCACCGCCCAGCCGAGATACTCCGGCCATTGCGAGCGGCGCAGCGGCAAGCCTTCGCGCAGCGCGGCCTCGTCTATCTGAATGACGCGGATGCCAGCCCGCTCCAGATCCAGAACCTCCTCCCGCACCGCCAGCGCGAGCTGGCGGCAGGTGGCCGCACGCGGCTGATCGTCGCGCACGAAAGACCAGTTCAGCATGGTGACAGGCCCGGTCAGCATACCCTTCATGGGTTGCCGGGTGAGCGACTGCGCGTAAGTGATCCAGCCAACCGTCATCGCGCGTGGACGGTGGATGTCGCCATAGAGAATCGGCGGCTTAACGCAACGGGAGCCGTAACTCTGAACCCAACCCTGCCGGGTGAAGGCAAAGCCTTCGAGCTGTTCGCCGAAATACTCCACCATGTCATTGCGTTCCGCTTCGCCATGCACCAGTACGTCCAGACCGAGTTCTTCTTGCTGCCGAACGCAATGCGCAATTTCGCCGCGCACAAAATCGCGGTATTGTTCCTCGTCCAGCGACCCCTGGCGATAATCCCGCCGCGCCTTGCGTATGGCCTCGGTCTGGGGAAAGGAGCCGATGGTGGTAGTGGGAAACAGCGGCAATTTCAACCAGTCTGCCTGTTTGCGGGCGCGCTCGGGATAGGCGCTTTTGCGCCGTCCCATGGAAGGCTCCACCGCTTCGACCGCCGCTTGTACTTCGGGGCGATGAACCTTCGAGGATGCGCGCCGCGCTGCTATCGCGCTGCGGTTTTGCGCCAGCGGAACGGCCACGGCGCGGCGCCCTTCGTGCAAAGCGCGCGCCAGCGTTTGCAATTCATCCAGCTTTTGCACCGCGAAGGCCAGCCAGTCGCGGATTTCCGCATCGAGAGCGGTTTCGCTGTCCAGATCGACCGGCACGTGCAGGAGGGAACAGGATGGCGCCAGCCACAGCCTCTCGCCGAGGCGCGCATACAAGGGCTCCAGCCAGTCGAGCGTGGCTTCGAGGTCGGTTTTCCAGATATTGCGTCCATCGATGACGCCCACAGACAGCACCTTGTGCGCCGCCAGTTGATCAACCAGAATTGCGGCTTCCGCCCTGGCGCGCACAGCATCTATGTGCAGGCCCGCCACCGGCAAATTGAGCGCCAGGTTGAGATTTTCCTCCAAGGCGCCGAAATAAGTAGCGAGCAACAGCCGCGGCCGACAGGCCGCGAGCCGATGATAGGCCAGCCGGAAGGCGTGCTGCCATGCGGCATCCAGCTCGGTGACCAGCGCCGGTTCATCGATTTGCACCCAATCGGCGCCGGCCTCTCCCAGCGCATCCAGCAGATCAGCGTACACCGGCAGCAGACGTTCCAGCAAATCCAGGCGATTACTGCCATCGCGCGCCTTGCCCAGCCACAGATACGTCACCGGCCCGATCAGCACCGGTTTCGGAACCCCCCCCGCGGCCTGCGCCTCGGCCAGTTCCGACAGCAGGCGGGACGCATCTAGACCGAAGCGGGTGTCGGCATCGAATTCGGGGACAATATAGTGATAATTGGTATCGAACCACTTGGTCATTTCTCCGGCCGCCACGCCCGCACCGGTTTCCGGGGCCGAGCGGCCGCGCGCCAGCCGGAAGTAATTGTCCAGCGGGTCGTGGGAAAAATCGCGCACCCGCGCGGGCAGATTACCGAGCGTGAAACTCATGTCCAGCACATGATCGTAAAAAGAAAAGTCACCGACCGGCATGCGCCCCAGTGCCGCTTGTTTTTGCCAGTGACTGTGGCGCAATGCCGCGCCCGTGGCCCGCAGCGCTTCGCGGGAGGACTCCCCACGCCAGTAGGCTTCGAGGGCGAATTTGAGTTCCCGGCGCGCGCCGATGCGGGGAAAACCCAGTGAATGCGTTGTAACCATTTGTGTGACCTTTTCCTTGTGTGTAAACGGACCGGTTTAGACTAACGCTTGTCTTTCATGAATTGAAATGATATTTTTTCAGTTAATTATGAGAATATTTCATACATGATCGAGAGGATCCATCTCGCCATCTTGCGCGAAGTACGCCGGCGAGGCTCCCTCACCGCCGCCGCCGACGCGCTGCATCTCACCCAACCGGCGCTCAGCCACGCGATGAAAAAACTGGAAACGCAGTGCGGCACGCCGGTATGGCGGCGCGAGGGAAGAAACCTGCGCCTGACGCCGGCCGGCGAGCAGATTTACGCGCTGGCCGAGCGCCTCCTCCCCCAGCTTGAGCAGACGGAGGAAACGCTCCGCGGACTCGCCCGCGGCGAACGAGGCTGCTTGCGCATCGGCATGGAATGCCATCCCTGTTATGAATGGCTGCTCAAGGTAGTACAACCTTTTCTCGAACGCTGGCCACGCGTCGATCTGGATGTCAGGCAATCTTTCCGCTTCGGCGGCATAGACGCCTTGCAAAGGCATGAAATCGATCTTCTGGTCACTCCCGACCCCGTGCATGGCAACGGCCTGCGCTTCGAGCCGGTGTTCGCCTACGAACTGGTGCTGGCAGTGGCCGGCGGGCACCCTCTTGCGCAAGCCGCCTGCGCCGAACCGGAGGATCTCGCAGACGAAATCCTGATCACCTATCCCGTACCCGTGGATCGCCTGGACATCTACACCCGCTTTCTATTGCCGGCCGGCGTGCGGCCGAAACGCCGCCAATCGATAGAGGCCACGGCCATCATGCTGCAAATGGCCGCCAGCGGACGCGGAGTGACCGCGCTGCCGCGCTGGCTGGTGGACGAATACGCCGCGCGCATGCCGATCGCCGCCGTGCGCCTCGGCCAGGCGGGCATCCACAAAGCCATCCATCTTGGAGTTCGCGCCGAAGAAGGCTCGATCCTCTATCTTTCAACTTTCATAAGCCAAGCCCGACAAACAGGCGACCCAAGCCCATAATTCCGTGTGATGGAGACTTTTTTGTCATGCCCCCCCCTTCCCCCGACAACGAGCCCACCTTCTTCCGCCGGTTGGCGCGCCTGCTGGCCACAACGCGATCCACACAGGCCTTGCTCGAGGATCTCGCCCCACTGCTCACCGCCTGGAAGGTGGACGCCTACTGGCTGGGTCATGCCGACGCCGACGGGCGCCTGGCCGTCGATTACACCTCCAGCCAGGTAATGGCCGACTACCTGGAAGCGCTGGACATGCCCTGGGAGCTGGGTTCATGGGCGCGCGGCCCGACCGCCCGGGCGATACAAAGCGGCCGCCCTGCCTATATTGCGGACTGGAACCAAGCCGACCCCGGCCTGCCTTTTTTGCCCATCGTGCGCCGCTTCGGCTGGCGCTCCACCGCCAGCCTGCCGATGCGCGTCGGCGGTCACACCTATGTCCTCACTCTCTATAGCCGTTCCCCCGCTACCTTTGGCCGCCGCCACGGCAGGGCCCAGCTCGAGGAACTGGCAAATTTCCTCGGCGCCGTGTTAGCGCGCGATGCCGCGCTGGAAGAAGGAAAGCAAAAGCTTTCACGGATGGCTTTTCACGATCCGCTGACCGGCCTGCCCAATCGCGCCGCGCTGGACCTTCGCATTGAAGAAGCGCTGGCCCGGGCGGAAAGGCACGAACGCCTGCTGGCCGTCGCCCTGTTCGATCTCGACGACTTCAAGCCGGTGAACGATCTTCATGGCCATGCGGCCGGTGACGCTCTGCTGATCGAACTGGCCAACAGGCTCAAAGACGTCTTGCGCAAGAGCGACTTCGCCTGCCGCCTGGGCGGCGACGAATTCGTGCTTATCATGGAGGATCTAGAAGATCTGGACGACCTCGAGACATTGCTCGAACGCCTGCACCAGGCGCTCACCGCGCCGGTGCGCGTGGACGAACGGACGCAAGTCGCGGTGGGAGTGAGCATGGGGGTGGTGATCTATCCCTTGTGTTTCGAATGCTCTCGCGATGCCGCCGGCACCCTGCTGCGCGCCGCCGATCAGGCGCTGTATCAGGCCAAGGAGAACAAGGGCCGACGCGCCCACTGGTGGAGCCTGTTCGAAGCCCGCCGCCCCACGGGCGGGCCGAAGGCCGCCGAACGCAAAGAGGATGAGGCGCGGGTGCCGCCCGCCTACGGTCCGGCGGCGCGTTCGGTGCTCGTGCGCGCGCAAGCGCCGCTGGCCGCGATCCTGCAGGAAGTGATCGAGGCCGTGTACCGGCGGCTTGCCGACCAGGCCGACACCAGCCGCCTGATCAACGCCTTAACGCCAGAGGAACAACGCCATCATCGCGACCGCTTAAGTGACTATCTGCAGCAGCTGACGCGGCCCGATCTGGATCAGAACGCGCATCGCCAAGCCGCCCGGGCGCTGGGCCGCGCGCACGCCACCGTGGGCGTGCGTCCCGAATGGGTGGTCGGCGCCAGCGGCCTGATCCTGGGGTGGCTTGTGACCGGTCTGCCGCCTTCCGAGGCGCTGTTAGGCATTCTTCTGCAACGGATGACGGTCGACCTGCAGGCCCAACTCGAAGGACACGCGGAAATCGAGGCGGCATACGACAAGGCCCTGGAATGTATCGACGCCTTGGTGGCGCAGAGGAGCGGTTTTGCGCGGCTCGCCGAAGGCAGCCTAGAAGCGTTGTGCCAAATCCCGGGTGTGATCTCGGCCACCCTCGGGCGTCCGGATGCCAAGGGGCGTTACGTGTTCGAATTCGTCGCCGGAGAACCGTTCAAGGCCTATCTCGAGCGGCTGCAGGCCGGGCGCGCCGCGCCGATCGAAGCCACCCCGAATGAGCTCGGTCAGGGGCCGACCGGCCGCGCCTGGAGAAGCGGGCGCATCGAACACACCCTCAACTATGCCAGCGATCCGAGCCTTGCGCCCTGGCGGGAGGTGGCGCGCGAACTCGGCGTCCGTTCCCAAGCCGCCGTGCCGCTTGCGCCGAACGGTGCGCCCCAGGCGGTCCTGTCCCTGTACAGCGACCGTCCCGGCGGCTTTTCGAGCAGAGAACAACGCCGCTTCCTGCACCAGATCCAGCAGCACTTCGCAAAGGCGCTGCGGCGGCATCAACACACGGCGCAAGACGTGTTGCCCGAGATCACGCGCTGGAAGTGGCGCACGCGCCTCGACCACAAGGACGGGCTGGTCATGCACTATCAGCCGCTGATCGATCTCAAAAGCGGCGCGGTGGCCGCCGTCGAGGCCCTCGCCCGCCTGCAAGCGTCCAGCGGCGAACTCGTCCTGCCCGGGCGGTTTTTGTCCAGCTTCGGTGACAGCGATCTCAGGTGCCTGTTCGAGCGGGGACTTCAACAGGCGCTGGACGGCCTGCGCCGCTGGGAGGCGCAAGGGCTGACGCTGTCGTTGTCGCTCAACCTGCCCGTGCAGGGGCTGCACGACAGCCGCTATCTCGGGCTTGTGGAAGAAGCGCTCGCCAGGCAGTCTGTCGATCCGGCGCACCTCACCCTCGAAGTACTGGAATCGAGCGAAATCGCCGATTTCGGCTCCCTCGACCGCACCCTGGACAGTTTCAAGGCACTGGGCGTCAAACTGAGTGAAGACGACCTCGGTTCAGGCTACAGTAGCCTGCTGCGCCTCGACCGTCTGCCCTTCGACAGCGTCAAGATCGATCAGGCGCTGGTACGCCATTATCTGCGCGATCCCGTGCGCACGCTCACCTTCGTCCTCCACCTGACCCGGCTGGCTCAGGATCTCGGCAAGCGCGTAATCCTGGAAGGACTGGAAACACCGGCCCTGGTGGAAGCCGCCGCCTTCCTGGGCGCCGACAAGGGACAAGGCTACGCCATCGCCCGCCCCATGCCGGCCGCGGATCTGCCGGCATGGATCGCCGCCCATCCGCCGGCCGAAAGGCCCGCCACGCCAAGCTCCGCGCTGGGCGCGCTGGCCGTCTATCTGGCAAACGGCGGCGGCCTCTCCGCCCTTGCCGGGAGGACTTCGTTCCTGACCGACGATTATCTCTTGCAGCGATTTTGCACGGAAAACAATCCGGTGCAAGCCTACATCCATGCTCTGGGCGAACAGGGCGCGCCGCTCCTCGAGGCCTGCGGACGCATGACTTTGCTGGCCGCGCGAGGCGTGCTCGACGATGAATTCGAGCAGGCCCGGCGAACGCTGTTGCAAGGGCTGGCCGACAAGGCGCGGCAGGAAGGGTGAGGCCGGCGCCATTCTCGATTACAAGGCAGGGGGGATTTTGGCGGCCGAAACCCATCCGGACAGTAGAAGAAACGGCCGGCTTGGGGAAATTGCCGCGTAATCAAGGCACAAGCAAACGGACGGTTTTTTGGCTAGACTTGTGCTTGGGGCTGATAAGGCAAAGGATCAACCATGCGCTTGGGTCGTTGTTATCTGCGTGACAATCAGAAACTGGATGTGTCGGCGCCGGCGGATAGACTCGACGCCTGCCGCCCCGAGCGGGCAAGCGGCCTGCTGGTTCAAGTGTTCAGCTCCTTCGCCGACCATGAACGCCTGCTTCCCGCAGTGCGCGAAATTCAGCGCCGCCACCCGGAGGCCGTGGTGATCGGCGCCAGCACCGACGGCGAGATAGAGGGCCGCCACATGCGCCAAGGCGGCGCCTTGTTTCTGTTCGCCTGGTTCGAGCAGAGCAGGCTGCGGTCTGGTTATGTGCAAGCGCCCGATTCCACTGAGGTGGGCCGCCGTCTCGCCGAGGCGCTGCTTTCTCCCCGGGCACGGGTGGCGATTGCCTTCATCAACGGTCTGAATGAAGACGGCGATGCCTTTTTGCGCGGTTTCGACAGCGCCAATCCCAAGCGTTTGCCCTTGACCGGCGCCGTGAGCGCGGACGGCACCCGAATACAAAAGTGCCGGATACTGGCTGGCGACCACTGGCTGGATGCCGGCGCGGTGGGCGTCGCCCTGGAAGGCGACGCCTTGCAAATAGGCCAGGAGTCTTTGCTCGGCTGGCACCCCGTCGGCCAGCCGATGCGCGTTGAGCGCGCCCAAGGCACGCGCGTCATGCGTATCGACGGGCGTTCCCCCCTCGAACTCTATCGCCACTATCTAGGTGAAGGCATCGCCGCCCGCCTGCCTCAATCGACCCTGAGCTTCCCCCTGTTCATCGAGCAGCAAGGAATAATCGTCGCGCGTACCGCTGTCAGTGCGCCGGACAAAACCGGCGCGATCCATTTCGCCGGTGAGATCCCCCAAGGGGCCAAGGTGCGTTTCGGCATTGTCAACAGCGAGCTGATAGACAAAGAGCTCGAGGCGCTCGCCGGGCGCTTTCGCGCCTCCCCGCCGGAAGCGCTGTTTGCCTATTCCTGTATGGCGCGCAAGGGATATTTCGGCAATGCGCTGGAAAGCGGATTCGCCGCTCTGGAAAGCATCGCGCCCGTAGGCGGCTTTTTCAGCTATGGAGAGTTACATGCCACCCGCGACACCCGCGCCTTGCTCAACGGCACCACCACCTTGCTGGCGCTGGGAGAAAAGACCTTGCCGCCTGCGCCAGCCCGCGAGTTCACCTTCCAGACCCCACGCATGTCAACCGTCGTAGAAGGCTTGAGCCATCTGATCGAACGCGCGCTGGAGGATCTCGATGTCCATCAGCGGGAAATTCTCCTTTTACGCGAACACGACAGCCTGACCGGCCTGCCGAACCGCTATTTGCTGGCCCGGCAACTGGAAGATGCCTTGTTGCGGGGAGCGAATAACAACACTCGAACGCTCGTGGTCTTTATCGGCATCGACCGTTTCAAAGATATCAACGACGCCCACGGCCACAGCGCCGGCGATGCGCTGCTGCGTCAGTTCGCCGACCGCCTGGCGTCCCTGGCGCGCGACAGGGATCTGGTAGCCCGCTTCGGCGGCGACGTTTTCGTGCTGGCGGCCCAAAATCTGCACCCAGCCTGGGGCGAACGGGCGGCAGAAACCATCGCCCGGCGCCTCATCGAGGGCCTGGAAGCGCCGTTCGATTTCAACGGCTTCGGCCTTGGCGTCCGCGTTCATATCGGACTGGTGCTGAGCGACGGCGCCGACCTGTCCGCCGAAAAACTCTTCAAACAGGCCGAGCTCGCCCTGTTCGCATCCAAATCCGATCCGCACCATCGCTTCCGTTTCTACGACGACAGCCAGCAAGCGAAACTGATAGCCCGCCTTTCGAGCGAAAACCGCTTGCGCGCCGCATTGGCCGAGCATCGGCTCCGCTTGGCCTTGCAACCGCAAGTCGATCTCGAAGGCCGGCTGATCGGCGCCGAGGCGCTGCTGCGCATCCAGGGCGACGATCCCGCCTGGCAGCGCAGCGCAGCGTTCATTCCGGTGGCCGAACAGGCCGGACTGATCACCGAGTTTGGCGCCTTCGCGCTCGACGAGAGCGCCCGCATCCTGGCCGAATGGCAAGGCGATCCCTCGCGGCGCGGCCTCAAACTATCGGTGAACATTTCCGCCGAACACTTCACCCATCCGGATTTTTCCGACGAAGTCATGCTTGCGCTCGAACGCCACGGCGCCCAGGGCCGGGGACTCGTCATCGAACTCACAGAGTCGGTCTTCGCCACCAATACCACGCACATACGCAACACCATGGAACACTTGAAACAACAAGGCGTAAGCTTCTCTCTAGACGATTTCGGCACCGGCTATTCATCGCTGGCCTACCTGCGCGATTTCCCCTTAAGCGAACTCAAGATCGATCAGTCTTTCATCCGCCGATTTCAGGAAGATACAGGGGACGATCGTTCCATCCATCTGATCCAGGCCATCATCGAAATCGGCGAAGCCTTACGCCTCGACGTGGTCGCCGAAGGGGTGGAAACCGAAGCCCAGTGGCAGTCCCTCAAGGCACTGGATTGCCCGTATTTTCAGGGATGGCTGTTCGGCAAGGCGGTACTGTATCCTGAACAGTGGCCGCCGCCGGAATTGCAGCGATGAACCTGAGGCCGCGCTTTATCCTGCTCCTCTGCGCACTGTTTTTGCTGGCGGCCCCCCTGGCCTGGTGGGCGACCCATCGGGTGGCTGAAAACATCGTGGCGCAATGGGCACGCGCCTACACCAGAAACCAGCTGGCCCATGAGCGCGCGCACCTGCGCCCCGTATACGAACAGATTGCGCAGGTGCGCGCGCTGGCCGCAAACCCCGCCATCAGGGAATGGGCGGCGCACCCGGAAAACCTCGAGCTACGCCGCCGGGCCGTCGCCACATTGCGCCGCTCCCCCGCCGTCTTCCCGGAGCATTCCTATTTCATCGCTTCGCACAAAACCCAAGCGCTCTACTATATTCCGCCCTCGCCTGCCGCGGCGGCGCGTCGTTTCCACCTGAAACCCGGGTCGCCCAAGGATCGCTGGTATTTTGATCTGCTCGTTGGCAGCGGCGCCGGAACGCGTCTGTCCATCCACCCTGATCCGATAAGAGGCGTGGATCATCTGTGGATCGCCACTGTCATCAAGAAAGGAGAATTCGCCCTCGGAGTGACCGGCACCGCCACGGAATTCGCCCAACTACTGAAACGGGTGAGCGGCCCGCTGCTACCCGGATTCTCGACCGGCTTCCTGGACGGGGAGGGCCGGGTTCTGCCAGGCCAGCCGGCACTCGGCGACACCTTCGTTTCCGCCCCGGCCGACCGGGCCGGCGCATTCCTGCGGTCACTCATGCGTCGAGCGAAAACCGCGGATGGGCACTTGGCCAGCGCGTTTTTAGCCACCGCCGACAAAAACCTCCTCCTCAGCGTCGCCTACCTGCCCAGGCTGGACTGGTATCAGGTCAATCTGCTCGACTTGGGTGCCTTGCTTCCGGACAAGCAGTTCGTCATTCTCGGCCTGGCCTTTTTCGGCCTGCTTATCGCCACCCTCAGCCTGGTCTATGTGGGACTCAGCCGGTGGGTGATCATTCCTCTGCGCCGCCTCGATCACAACATCGGCATCGTGCAGGCCGGCAGGCTTCCCGACCCACTGGCGGTCCGTAACGGCGAAATCGGGCGCTTGGCGCGCCATTTCGAAACCACGGCGCACACCTTGCTGGAAACCAACCGCCGTCTCGAAGCCAAGGTCAAAGAACGCACCCGCGCATTGGAACGGCTGAGCAAGCTCGACCCGCTCACCGAACTGCTGAACCGGCGCGGTATGCAGGCGCGCCTCGATGAGGCATTGGCGCGGTACCGCCGTGATGCGCGGCCATTCGCTCTGCTGTGGCTCGATCTGGATGAGTTCAAGGGACTCAACGATCGCTTCGGCCACGATGTCGGCGATCGCGCCCTCCGGCAAATCGCCGCCCTGATCACACAAGAATTACGCTCTTATGATGTTGCCAGCCGCTGGGGCGGGGATGAATTCGCCATTCTCCTCAGCCGCGCCGACCGCGAGGAAATGGACCGCGTAGGACGCCGCCTGAATGAATGCATCGCCGGCAGCCGGCTCGCCTTGCGCAATGGAGACAGCATCGCCCTCAGCGTCAGTATCGGCGGCTGTCTCGTCCGGCCTGGCGATACTTTGGGCGAGGTCTTGAAAAAAGCCGATGAGGCGCTCTATGCGGCCAAGGCAGCGGGACGGGGCTGTTACCGCCACGCTGAAAACACATGAAGGATACCGGGAAAACCCGCTCTCTTGACCAAAGACCGATGGCGGATCACATGGACTTGACCGCCTGGATGAGTTCGCCGGCCACTCTCTGGCCGTCGCCGTAGAGCATGCGGGTATTGTCCGCGTAGAACAGCGGATTTTCCACCCCGGAAAATCCCGTGCCCTGACCCCGCTTGATCACAATCACGTTCTTGGCCTTGTCCACGTTGAGAATCGGCATGCCATAGATGGGACTGTCGGGGTTGGTGCGGGCAGCGGGGTTGGTCACGTCGTTGGCGCCGATCACCAGCGCCACGTCGGCGCTCACGAATTCGTTGTTGATTTCGTCTAGGTCTAAGATCATGTCGTAGGGCACGCCCGCTTCCGCCAGCAACACGTTCATGTGGCCGGGCATGCGTCCGGCCACCGGGTGGATGGCGAACTTGACCGTCACCCCGCGCTCGGCGAGCAATTCGGCCAGCTCCCAGATCTTGTGCTGGGCCTGGGCCACCGCCATGCCGTAGCCGGGCACGATGATGACCTTGTCGGCATAGGCCAGCATGGCACCGGCGTCATTGGCTTCTATGGGCTTGAGATGGCCTTCGGCGGATCCCCCCGTTTCTTGCGCCGCCGCGCCACCGAAATCGCTGAACAACACCTTGGCCAGAGAGCGGTTCATGGCGCGGGCCATGAGCTGGGTCAGCAGGGTGCCTGCCGCTCCGACCACGATGCCGGCGATCATCATCGCCGGATTGCCGAGCACGAACCCCTCGAACCCTACCGCAAGACCGGTCAAAGCGTTGAACAGCGAGATCACCACCGGCATGTCCGCGCCGCCGATCGGCAGGGTCATCATCACGCCCGCCGCCAGCGCGAGGAAGAAAAAGAAAACCAATACGGCGTCGGAATAGCCCGCGCCGGAAAACGCCACCACCACGCCCAGCGCCACGCTGACCGCGAACACCGCCATATTGACCACTTGCTGTCTGGGGTAACGAACCGCCTTGCGTTGCAGCCCTTGCAGCTTGGCAAAAGCGATCAGCGATCCGGAAAACGCCACCGTGCCAATCAAGGCTCCCAGCACCGCGATGATCTGCACGGTGAGCGTCATCGGCGCGTGCCTGATCAGCTCCAGGGCGGCGATGGCCGCCGCCGCGCCGCCTCCCATGCCGTTGTACAGGGCGATCATCTGCGGCATGTCAGTCATCGCCACGCGTTTGCCGGTCACCAGTGCCAGGCCGCCGCCGATGGCGATGGCGACGAACATCAGCACGTAATTGCCCACGCCATGCAGACCGGGGTGGAAGAAGGTGACCACCACCGCCATGAACATACCCACGCCGGCCCAGACGATGCCGCGCCGGGCGGTGCGCGGCGAGCTCATCTGCTTGAGCCCGTAGATGAACAGCACAGCCGCCACGAAATAGACGGCCTGGATCGCGTACGCCATTACTTGTCCCCCTTGTCGCGCGGCTTGAACATGCCCAGCATGCGCTCGGTGACCACATAGCCGCCGACGACATTACTCGCCGCCAGCAACACGCCGACGAAGCCGACGAACTGTTCCACGCCGTTTTGCGCATGTCCCAGAGCGATCATGGCGCCGACCAGCACGATGCCATGGATAAAGTTCGACCCCGACATCAGCGGCGTGTGCAGGATGACCGGCACCTTGGAAATGACTTCATAGCCGGTGAATGCGGCCAGCATGAAAATATACAGTGCAACGAACCCTTCGATCATGACGCTCCTCCTTGCAGGGCCTCGCGGGTGGGCGCGTGGACGATTTCGCCGTCGCGCGTGAGCAGGCTTTTTGCGACCACCTCGTCTTCGTAATCCGGCGCGAATTCGCCGTCCTTCAGCATGGGCTGGAGGAAGTTGAACAGGTTTTTGGCGTACATCTCGCTGGCGTGCAGCGGCACCTGGCTGGGGACGTTCAACGGCGCGTGGATGATCACGCCCTGATGCTCGATTTTCTTGCCCGGCACCGACAGCTCGCAGTTGCCGCCGCCTTCGGCCGCCAGATCGATGATCACGGAACCGGGCTTCATGCCGGCCACCATGGCTTCAGTGATGATCTTCGGCGAGGGTCGGCCGGGAATCGCGGCGGTGGTGATGAGCACGTCCACCTTGGCGATGTAGGCCGCCAGCTCCTCGGCCTGCCTGGCCTTTTCCTCGCCGCTGAGCTCGCGCGCATAACCGCCCTCGCCTTCCGCCCTGATCGACAGCTCGATGAACTTGGCGCCCAGGGACTCGACCTGCTCCTTGGTCGCCGACCGCACGTCGTAGCCCTGCACGACCGCGCCCAGGCGCCGCGCGGTGGCGATGGCCTGCAGGCCGGCCACGCCGGCGCCGATCACCAGCACCGTCGCCGGGCGGATGGTGCCGGCCGCGGTGGTGAGCATGGGGAAGAACCGCGACGCAAGGTCGGCGCCCATGATCGCCGCCTTGTAGCCCGCCACCGATGCCTGCGAGGACAGCACATCCATGGATTGCGCCCGCGAGATGCGCGGAATCAGCTCCATGGCGAAACAGGTGATGTTGCGTTTGCATAACAACTCGAGGAGTTCTGGCTGGCGATGGGCGTGAATGGTGGCGATGATCACCGCACCCTCACGCAAGCCCTTGATTTCCTGAACCGTCGGCGCCTGCACCTTGAGCAATATATCGGCTTCCTTTCGCAACGCACCTGCCGTGGAGATTAGGCGTGCACCTGCGTCAATGAAGGCCGCGTCCGGGAAATAGGCTTTGGCGCCCGCGTTTTTTTGCATCAATACTTCTGCGCCCGCCTGGATCAGGCGCTTGACCACGCCCGGCTCCATGGCCACTCGTCGCTCGCCCGCGGCGAATTCTTTGGGCACGGCAAATTTGATCGGCATCTTCCCCCCCCTTGCGATTAAAAATCCGATTTCGTTCAATCTTAGCCCAATAGCCTAAGTTCTGCCCTCCTTGTGGAAGATTTTTAGATACCAGAGGCGGGATCTGTCTCATCCGCATGGATATCAAAGCCGGCGCAGGAATTCGCCACTTGTTTCAAACAGCCGCCTCGCTTTGCCGGCATGCTATTTGGCAATTTGTTACCAACGGTCCATGCGCTCGAAAATTGTACACTGAGGCGCCAAATGTCTTATTGTGTCCCAGCCGTACCAAGGAGGCCAGAAACGAATGGATATTGCACAACCGGTCTTGCGCGCCAATGCCGCCGGCATGCCCATCGAATGGATCGACTACCAGCAAGCCGCGCGCCTGTATCATGCCGGCCAGGTCGCTTATGCATGCGGCCGCCTGCTCTACCGTCTGCACGGTGGCATCAACGCCCGCAGCGGGCAGCGCACGCGCATCGACGTGCATTCGATTATCGCCACCCATGGGGCGCATCATTCCCCGCGCCTGGAAGATGATTATGCCCCGCCACTGAACAATCCCGCGCTCTTCCGCCGCGATGGCTTCATGTGCCTGTATTGCGGCGAACGGTTCGGGGCAAGCGAACTGTCGCGGGATCATGTCAGGCCTGTCAGCCAGGGTGGAAAGGACGAATGGGGCAATGTCGTCACTGCCTGCAAGCGGTGCAATCACCACAAAGCCGGACGCACGCCTGAACAGGCCGGCATGGAGCTGCTGGCCGTGCCCTTTAAGCCAACGCATGCCGAATTCATCTACTTGCAGGGACGGCGGGTGATGGTTGACCAAATGGATTTTTTGCGGGCGTACTTTCCCCGTACCAGCCCGCTGCGTCGGCGCGACAGCTGAAAAATGAAGTGATGCCCCATGAAATACACGGCTAAGTCGCAATTTGAACATGGCCATCTTTCCAGGCTCGGTATCCTGCTCACCAATCTCGGCACTCCCGACGCACCTACACGCGGGGCCTTGCGCCGCTACCTCAAAGAATTTCTGTCCGATCCCCGCGTGGTCGAGTTTCCGCGCCCTTTATGGTGGCTGGTCCTCAACGGCATCATATTGAACACCCGCCCGCAACGCTCCGCCAAAGCCTACGCCAAAATATGGAGCGAAGAAGGTTCTCCTCTGCTGGCGTACAGCCGCGCCCAGGCAAAGGCCTTGCAGGATCATCTCGATCTGGCGTGCAACGGCCCTGTACAGGTGGCTCTAGGGATGCGCTATGGCGCGCCTTCGATCGCCTCTGCTTTGGAAGAACTCCAAGCGGCCGGGGTTTGGCGCCTCATCGTTCTACCTCTTTATCCTCAATATTCAGGCTCCACCACCGGATCGAGCTTCGACGCCGTTTTCGAGATTCTAAAGTCATGGCGCTGGGTGCCTGAAGTCCGCCTAATCAATCATTATCACGACGACCCGGCTTACATCGCCGCCATGGCCACCCACATCCGCGCGCACTGGGCGCGTAGCGGTCGCGGCAAGCACATTCTGTTTTCCTTCCACGGCCTTCCCAAACGCTATTTGCTTGCCGGCGACCCTTATTATTGCCAGTGTCAAAAAACCGCGCGCTTGCTCGCCGACGCCCTGCGTCTCAGGGAAGACGAATGGACGGTCGGCTTCCAGTCCCGTTTTGGCCGCCAGGAATGGCTCAAGCCCTATGTCGACAAGCTGCTGCAAAGCTGGCCCGGACAAGGGCGGCGCGAAATCGATGTCTTCTGCCCGGGTTTTGCCGCCGATTGCCTGGAAACGCTGGAAGAAATCGCCTTGCAGGATCGGGATATCTTCATGGCGGCCGGCGGTCAGCGCTATGAGTATATTCCCGCCCTGAACGCCGACCCCGCTCATATAGACGCCTTGACCACTCTGATATTGCGGCATGCCGCCGGCTGGCCGGAAACGGATCCCTCATGGGATCGTGAAGCCGCTTTGCAAGCCGCCTACCAATGTGAGGAACGGGCCAAGGCGTCAGGGGCAAAATGATTAGCCCGAGGGACACGATGGACGACAGCCCTTCACTTTCCGTTCAAAACCTCATCGCACCAAGCGGCTGCATTTATAAAACTCGAATCCGCCAGATCTTCGGATGCGCTTGAGAAACGGCTCCTTTTCCCGCATGCTTTTCTGAGATGAATGCTGTCGCCTGCTCCATACAAAGCCTGCTTGAAACGCTCGGTCCCGAAATGGCGCTTGAATGGCGTGCCGGCAAGGCAGGCGCTTTTGCACCGCTCCCTCCTGAACACTGTTCACATGGAGCGGCTCTGGTCAACCCCCTCAACCCGATCACCCCCACAGGCATTCAGGTCATCGGCCCCGAGGAAATGGCCCATCTTGCCAATCTGTCGCCGACAGAACGCAAACAGACATTGCAAGGCATCTTCTCCCAAGCTGTCGCTGTCATTCTGAGTCAAGGCGTCGAAGCCACTGCCGAATTGCTTGACGCGGCCGACGAGAACAAAACTCCCCTGCTAGCCGCCTCATTGGAGCCTGTGCAATTGCTCAGCCATTTACGTTACCACCTGAACGAGAGGCTGGCGGAACGGATCACTGTTCATGGCGTTTGCATGGAAGTTTTGGGGACAGGGATTTTGCTGACGGGCGAAAGCAATGTGGGCAAGAGTGAACTCGCGCTGGAACTGGTTACCCGCGGTCATCGCCTGATCGCGGACGATGCGCCCGAGCTGGCTCGGGTGACGCCGGGCATTCTGCAGGCGAGTTGTCCGCCTTTACTCCAGGACTTTCTGGAAGTCCGTGGGCTCGGTGTTCTCAACATACGTTTCATGTATGGAGACAATGCCATCAAGAAAAAGAAAAATCTGCGCCTTGTAATCGAGCTGCGCACCCATGCCTCGGCCGAAACCGACGCCAGCCGCCTGTATGGCAACAATGGATCACGTGAAATTCTAGGTATCACCCTGCCGGTGATCATTATCCCCGTGGCGCCCAGCCGGAACCTCGGCGTTCTGGTCGAGGCCGCAGTACGCAAGCACCAATTACACAATTCAGGTTACGATGCTGCAAAAGACCTGGAGCAAAGGCAAGGCAATCTTCTCGAGGGCGGTCAATAATGAAACTTGTTATCATCAGCGGTCTTTCCGGATCAGGAAAAACGGTCGCCTTGCATGCGCTCGAAGACGAAGATTTCTATTGCATAGACAATCTGCATCTGGGATTGCTCCCTTCCTTCATCGATCATTGGCTCAGTCCGAAACTGAAACTCTATGACAAGGCGGCCGTCGGTATCGATGCCCGCAGCGGCGTAGAAGAATTGCGTCGCTTCGGAGTGATCGCCGAACAGATCCGTTCGCAAGGCGTGGCGCTGGAAGTCATTTTCTTGCAGGCGGATGCCAATACGCTGCTCAAGCGTTTCAGCGAAACCCGGCGGAAACACCCTCTGACACGAAAGGGCATCCCACTCGTCGAGGCCATCCACCTGGAAAGGAGCCTGCTGAACGAGATTGCCGCCTATGCGGATCTTGTCATCGACACTTCACGCACCACCGTTCATCAACTCGTCCGCCAGATTCGTGAGCGCGTCGGCCAGAATCACGCCCGCTCGCTGATGCTGCAGCTCCAGTCCTTTGGATTCAAACACGGCGTGCCGACCGACTCGGATTTCGTCTTCGATGTCCGTTGCCTCCCCAATCCTCACTGGGAAGAACGTCTGCGCAATCTGACCGGCTTCGATCCAGCAGTAAAAGACTACCTGGAATCTTTCCCCGTCGTGGAGCAGATGTATCAGGATATCAGAGGATTCCTGGAGAAATGGATTCCCAAGTTTGCGGAAGAAAACAGAAATTATCTAAATATATCGATAGGCTGTACGGGCGGCCAGCATCGCTCTGTTTACCTGGTGGAACGCCTTGGCGAATATTTGCGCACGGCGCGAGGTGATCTTGTTTCGATTCGGCATCGCGAACTCGAATGAGAACATGAAAGGCATGGCGGACTGGAAACCATCCCAAGGCAATCCAGGCAAAGCACGTTACAATAGCCGGCCGATAGCCGAAAACAGCTCACTTGATCGGTGCCTATGCTCTATTGGCCGCGACGTGATGGGCCTTTCGAACCCATCAGTGATTTCTTCAAGGGATTGCAATTTGCATGGATAAGCTCGTCACTTTATTTGAAAAACTCAGACTACCGCTATCGCGCCTCATCGCCGCGTCCATTCTCTTTTCCATCTTCACGACCGACAGTCTTTGGGCCAGACATGATCCGGTCATTGGCGCCCTTTTACTGTTTTTCGGCATTGTGCTGGCCTCGATCGGCGCCTTTGGACGCATGTGGTGCTCCCTTTTCATCGGCGGCTATAAAAACAATCGGCTCGTCACCGCAGGGCCTTATTCGATCTCCAGAAACCCCCTGTACGTTTTCAGCCTGATCGGCGTGACAGGTGTGGGGCTTTCGACGGAAACATTATTTTTCCCGGGTGTATTCCTGCTGATATTCGCGATTTATTATCCCTTTGTCATCAAAAGCGAGGAAAAGCGGCTCGAACGTTTCTTTACAGGAGACATGACGCGATACAAGAAACGGGTGCCCGCGTTTTTCCCAAAATTCTCCTTGTATCAGGAACCGGATGAATACACTACCCGACCGGCCACCTACCGGTTTCACATGCTCAACGCACTCTGGTTTGTTTGGCTCATCGGCATTATCCAGCTCGCCTTGGCGATGCGTGAGACGGGACTGATACCCCATTTCTGGTCGGTCTATTGAGCATGTGCGCCTTCAGATGAACTCCAACACGGCCTGCTCTATGTCCGTTTTTTCGATCACAAGAGGCTGAGCGACCGGCTTTTCAAACAATGCCTGAATCCTTTCGGGCACAGAAACGCCCGCGCGGACAGCAATCAAACGCAATGCCTTTTCATCACTCAAACCCGCTTCGTTGAACAAGGCGCGTGCCAGCGTTGGGGAGAATTTGGTCCACTCGGCCGTGGAATAGATGATCGTTGGCAGCGCTTTTTCGCGGCGGCTTTCATAGGGCTTGAAACATGTGGCCGTATGAGTGTCCATGAGATAACCATTCTCATAGGCTTTGCGGATGTACGCCAACGCGGTTTCATCGTCACACCAATCAGCGCCGAAAATCTCTTGCAGCCTGGCGAGTTCCTCCGGCGTCAGGGCGTAATAATTGCGTTCATCGAGCTGCCTCATCAATTCCCTCGTTCGCTCGGCCCCAAACAGGTCGAAGAGCACCCGCTCGATATTCGAAGACTTGAGGATGTCCATCGCCGGCGCGCTGGTTGGCACGAGGGTGCGCTGACGAATATCGTAGCGACCGGTCTCTATGAGATCGGCCAGCACATGGTTGCGGTTGGAAGCGATCAGGATTTTTTCTATGGGCAAACCCATTTTCATGGCGTAATACGCGCCCAGGGCATTACCGAAATTGCCGCTTGGAACGTCGAGGTAGGCTTTTCCGCCCAAGGGAATGGCCCCCTGACGCACCAGTTCAAGATAGCTATGGAAATGATAGATGATCTGAAAAGCGATCCTCCCGAAATTGACCGAATTGGCCGCGGAAAGATGCATCTGCTTTTCCCGCAGCCTCGCCTTAAACGCCGTGGATCCCAGCAGATGCTTCAATGCCGTCTGGGCATCGTCGAAATCACCACGAATACCGATGACTTTCAAATTGGGGGCGTCCTCGGTCACCATTTGCAATCGCTGTACATCCGAAGTGCCGCCGTGAGGATAGAGGCAGGCCACCTTGACATTGGCACGCCCTTTGAAAGCCTCCAGCGTTGCCGGCCCCGTGTCGCCGCTGGTCGCCGCCAAAATGAGGTAGCGCTCATCTCTTTGTCGTGCCAATGCGGACAACACCACCCCAAAGGGTTGCAAAGCCATATCCTTGAATGCCCGGGTGGGTCCGTGATAAAGCTCGCTTACGAACAAATCATCCCCTATCTTGACAACGGGCGCGGGATTTTGCGGATTATCGAATGAAGCATAGCAGCGCAAGGCTTCATCAATCAGCGCCGATTCCAGATCAAGATCAAAAGCCTTGAGCAAATCGCGGGCAAGTGCCTGGTAGCCGCTTTCAAGATGTTTGCGCAAAAACGCCTCACCCAAAACAGGAAGTCCATCTGGCGCGAAGAGGCCGCCGAAGGAAGCCAAGGGGCTCAGAATAGCCTGGGAAAAGCTGAGTCTGGATGGATGGTGACCATCATTGCCACGGGTTTCGATAAAATACATAAGCCAGCCATTGCAAGACAACAAGCAATCATTATAGCCGACCCACTAGAAGAACTGAATTTGCCGTATTGTGAAGTCTGCGCTTGTCGAATGATCTCGCCAGCTTTTGCCGCAAATTTCGTCGATCTTGCCACAAACTGGACTAATCGATGGCGATCAGGCAAAATCCGAGAATTCCAAATGCTGCGGACGATGTGATGCCATGCGCGAGATTCTGATCATCAACGGCCCCAATCTGAATCTGCTGGGGAACAGGGAACCGGCCCATTATGGGTCGAATACGCTTGCCGAGATCGAAGCCGACTGCCGACGTCATGCGGCCGCGCATGACGTCGGCAGTCGATTCTTCCAGTCCAATAGCGAAGGGGCTCTGGTCGACAGAATCCAAGAGGCCGGCCGTGATAACACGGACTTCATAATCATCAATGCCGGCGCCTACACACATACCAGCGTCGCGCTTCGGGATGCGCTTCTGGCGGTGGCCATCCCTTATATCGAAGTACACCTGTCAAATGTTTGGGGGCGAGAGCCGTTCCGCCACCACTCCTATCTCTCCGAGGCCGCCCACGGAGTGATCGTTGGGCTGGGCTCAATGGGTTATCGGCTCGCCATTGAAGCGGCCGCCGAAATTCTCTCCGCCCGTCTTGACGGCCCCATTGAGGTCTGAACATGGATATCCGCAAAATCAAAAAACTGATCGAATTGCTCGAAACTTCAGGCATTGCCGAGATAGAAATCAAAGAAGGCGAAGAATCAGTACGCATAAGCCGCGCCGCGCCGTCATCCGGGCAGATAGCCCATACATCGCCGCCGGTTGCCGTCGCACCCGCGACGGTACCGGCTCCGCCCGCGGGTTCCGCCGATGAGAACATTCCAGAAGGTCATCGTGTCACTTCGCCGATGGTAGGGACGTTCTACCGCGCGCCCTCTCCTGGCGCCAAGCCTTTCGTGGAGGTAGGGCAAAGTGTCGGCGAAGGGGATACTCTTTGCATCATCGAGGCGATGAAAATGCTCAATCAGATCGAAGCGGACCGGGCGGGCATCATCCTCGACATCCTCGTAGAGGACGGGCAGCCCGTGGAATATGGTGAACCCCTGTTTGTGATTGGATAATGCGTGAGCGGATAACTCCATGCTAGATAAAGTCCTCATCGCCAACCGCGGAGAAATCGCGCTGCGCATACTCCGAGCCTGCCGGGAACTCGGCATCAAAACGGTAGCCGTCCATTCCGTCCCCGATCGGGATCTGAAACATGTGCGCCTTGCCGACGAGACGGTGTGCATCGGGCCCGCGCCCTCCGCTGAAAGCTATCTCAATATTCCGACCATCATCAGCGCAGCGGAATTGACCAACGCTTCAGCCATTCATCCGGGCTACGGCTTTCTGGCGGAAAACGCCGATTTTGCGGAGCGCGTCGAGTCCAGCGGGTTCGTCTTCATCGGTCCACGTGCGGAAACGATTCGTCTCATGGGCGACAAAGTATCCGCCAAACGCGCCATGCTGGAGGCGGGCGTGCCCTGCGTGCCGGGTTCCGATGGCGCCATAGGCGAGGACGCCGATGAAACGATTCGTCTCGCCAAAGACATCGGCTATCCGGTGATCATCAAGGCGGCGGCTGGCGGCGGCGGTCGCGGCATGCGGATCGTGAGGCGTCAGGCGGAGCTTCTCGATGCCGTGGCGATGACCCGGGCAGAAGCCAAAGCGGCATTTGGCGATGATACGATCTACATGGAAAAATTCCTCGCCGCGCCACGCCATATCGAGTTTCAGATACTCGCGGACAATTACGGGAATGTCGTCCATCTCGGCGAACGGGATTGCTCTATACAACGCCGGCATCAAAAGGTGATTGAAGAATCGCCAGCGCCCGGCATCAGCGAGGAACAGCGTTCCAGGCTCGGGGAAATCGTGGCAAACGCCTGCCGCCGCATCGCTTACCGGGGGGCGGGCACTTTCGAGTTTTTGTATGAGAACGGTGAATTTTATTTCATCGAAATGAACACCCGCATTCAGGTGGAACATCCGGTCACCGAAATGGCCACGGGACTCGATATCGTCGCCTTGCAGCTACGCATCGCCGCCGGCGAACCGCTTCCCGTCAAGCAGGAAGATGTGGTGCTGCGCGGCCACGCCATCGAGTGCCGGATCAACGCCGAAGATTCGGAGAGTTTCATTCCCTCGCCGGGAACCATCGCCCAGTTTCATGCGCCCGGGGGCCCAGGCATCCGGGTAGATTCGCATATCTATAGCGGTTACACGGTTCCCCCTCATTATGATTCATTGATCGGCAAAATCATTGCTCATGGCGAAAACCGCTCATCGGCGATTGCCCGAATGCGGGGCGCCCTTCAGGAGATCGTGATCGACGGCATCACGACCAACGTGCCCCTGCACCGAAAAATTCTCGAGGATCCCGAATTCATCAGGGGCGGTATCGACATCCATCATCTGGAAAAAACGCTTGATCGCGACTGAAATGCCTTGGAAAACCCTGATATTGCATCTGTCACGCGAACAGGTGGAAGCGGTTGAGCAACAACTCATCGCTGCGGGCGCCATGTCGGTGAGCCTCAGCGATGCGGGTGATGTTCCGGTCCTCGAGCCGGCTCCCGGCGAAACACCTCTTTGGCCGGAAAACACGCTGACCGCCCTGTTCGATTCTTCCTGCGAGCTGCACATGCTGGCTTCGCGTCTGGAAAAAGATCATTCCCTGACTACGCCTCCGCGCATAGAAACTCTGCGTGATCAGGATTGGACACGCGTGTGGATGGATGACTTCCATCCGCTGCGCTGCGGTAACCGTCTTTGGATTTGCCCCAGCTGGGAGACGCCTCTCGAACCTGACGCTGTCAATCTCATTCTAGATCCAGGACTGGCCTTCGGTACCGGCACTCACCCTACTACCGCTCTCTGCCTGGAATGGTTGGATGCCAGTCCGCCGACAGATAAACTGGTACTCGACTATGGGTGCGGTTCCGGGATACTGGGTCTGGCCGCCTTGAAATTGGGAGCGCGCCATGTCTGGGCGGTCGATATAGATCCTCAGGCGCTTTCTGCCACAGAAGATAACGCCGCGCGCAACCAAATCTCCCAAGAAAGCCTGGACGTGGCGAAACCTGATGAACTTCCTGCTTTGTCCTTTGACCTGATCATCGCCAATATCCTCGCCGCCCCGCTGGCTGTACTGGCGCCGACGCTTTGCCGCCTCCTCAAACCAGGTGGACGGCTGGTGCTTTCAGGCATATTGGAAGAACAAGCCGATGCACTCTATGAGGCTTACGCCGCCTGCCTAGGAAATTGGGAACCCAAATGTGCGCGCGACGGCTGGGTCCGCCTCGTGGGTCAACGAAGCCGGAATGCTGGCGCCTCCCAAACATCCTGAAACCACGCCACCGACGCCATGTTTACCGAATGCCCACGCTGTCATGCGCTTTTTCGCATCTCTCAGGCAGACCTGGAAGTTGCAGAGGGATGGGTGCGCTGCGGCGAATGCGGCCATGTGTTTGAAGCGCGCGTCAGGGAGCGGGAAGAATCAGAAGATAACGAGACACCCTCGACAGAAGAGACGCCTGATCAGGCGCCGTTGCGCTTTGAAGAAGATCTTGTCATCGCAGAAGACGATTTGCCTTTCACCACGGAGGAGCGCGCTGATTCAATTCCAAAATCCCGCCCACGCGGTTTATGGCGCCCTTTGCTGTTTACTACGGGGGCTTTACTATTGATCGCTCTTGCCGGTTTTTTGTATGCCTACGGGCAGAAAACCCCTTTTACCCAGTCCCCCTTGATCCGCCCCGTGCTTTTGGAAATCTGCCACTTCGCCGGCTGCACTCTTGCGCCGCGGCACGATCTGAAGGCTATTGTCATCTCTCAACGCGCTATCGCTACCAGCACTCTAGTGCCTCACGCCTTGAGCGTGACCGCCACCATCGTCAACAAGGCACCGTTTCCACAACCCTATCCACGTATGCGCATACGTTTTTTCAACCTTGCGGGACAGGAAATCGCACGCGGTACATTCGCTCCCGCTCAATACCTTCCAGCAAACATCGATCCCAACACGCTGATGCCGGTCAACAAGCCGATCAATGTCCATTTCGCCATCAATGACCCTGGTCAGAAGGTGATGGGCTATGAATTCACGTTCCTTCCTTAGAAGCCCCTTTGCGATACCTGCCATGACAACCGACCCCACCACCGCTCAAGTCAAACTGGCGCAGTTTCTTTCCCATGCTGACGGGCAGCTTCTTTGCAACAATCTCACCGGACTTGAAAAAGAATCCCTGCGAGTGCTTCCCGATGGCAGCATTTCGACCAAGCCTCACCCCCCCATCCTCGGCTCACCCCTGACCCACCCCTATATCACCACCGATTTTTCCGAAGCCTTGCTGGAATTGATCACTCCGCCGGGAAATACCGACCAGTCTCTCGGCTTTCTTGACGAACTGCATCGATTCATTTATCCACACTTAAACGAAGAATATCTCTGGGCCGCGAGCATGCCGTGCATTCTTCATGGAGAGGAAAACATCCCCATCGCCCACTACGGCTCCTCGGCACGCGGCTTGATGAAACACATATACCGGGTCGGACTTGGAAATCGCTATGGCCGGGTAATGCAGGTTATCGCTGGCGTGCACTTCAATTTTTCTCTGCACGAGAATGCCTGGAAAGCATTGCATGAACTCTCGGGAAAGCAAGCCTCATTGCAAGACTTCATTTCTGAAAGCTATATGGGGCTGGTGCGGAACCTGCAACGCATCGGCTGGTTGGTGCCCTATCTTTTTGGCGCCTCACCTGCCGTATGTGAAAGTTTTTTTGCAGGCCGCCACAGCATTCTGCCCCGATTCGATGCGCATACTCTATATGAACCCTACGCCACCTCCCTGCGGATGGGAGACATGGGCTATACCAACGCAAAGGAAGGCGAGACGGGTATAAAAGCCAATTATGATTCATTGATCGCCTATATCGAAAGTCTAGAGTGCGCCATTCGCACACCCTGTAAGCTATATTCCAAATTAGGCGTCAAGGCGAACGGCGAATATCGCCAGCTGAATGATCACATTCTGCAGATCGAAAACGAATATTACAGCACTATTCGCCCCAAACCCATTCACGGCACCGACGAACGCCCCACGCGTGCCTTGCGCAAGGGGGGCATTCGCTATGTCGAGCTGCGCTCTCTCGATCTCAATATTTTCAGCCCCTTGGGCATTGACCGGATCCAAGCCGCTTTTCTGGAAGCCATGCTGCTTTGCTGCCTGTTCGCCGAAAGTCCGCCCATTGGCAAAGAGGAACGCCAGATGATAGACATCAATTTTTCTCTGGTGGCGCATCGCGGCCGGCAACCCGGATTGATGCTGCGTGTCGATGGCGGGCAACATCCTCTTCAGGAGTGGGGCATGGAAATCCTCGAAGCCATTCGTCCGTTCTGCAAACTGCTGGACGCGAATTCCGAAAAACCGCTGTATTGTCAGGCGCTCGAAGAACAATCAAACAAGATTCAGCATCCAGAGAGGACGCCATCGGCGAAAATACTCGATGAAATGGAATCCAACAGCGAAGGCTTTCATGACTTAAGCCGCCGATACGCCCTTTTGCACCGCGACTACTTCCTTGCCCGCCCCCTTCCCGACGAGCGGGAAAACTTTTTCATGGAAATCGCCCGCGATTCCATTCGACGCCAGAAAGAGATTGAAGCAAATGAAGATGGCAACATTGACGCCTATCTTCAAAAGTATTTCGAAGATGAGGCCCCATGAAAAGGGCGCGCAAATCACAATTCAGGTAACGATTCCCCGGGCAGTTGCGGATCATCACTAGATGGCGCGTTTTTTCGCGCCTTCATGCCGCCGCCAAAATGCACCCGCCATTCAAGATCCCCTCCGGAATCCGCATGGTTTATGGCGTCCTTGAGTGTGATTCGCCCCATTTTATATGTCTCGTAAAGAGCCTGATCAAAAGTTTGCATGCCCGATCCGGAACCTTTCTCCATGGCCTCTTTCAGCTCGCTGAACTCTCCTTTCTTGATCAATTCGGACACGTAAGGCGTATTGATCAAAATTTCGACGGCAGGTATCCGTCCGCCATCCACGGTGGGCACCAAACGCTGGGACACGATGCCTCGCAGGTTCAGGGAGAGATCCATCAAAATCTGTTGCTTGGCCTCATGGGGGAAAAAATTGATGATGCGCTCGAAGGCCTGATTGGCATTCACGGCATGCAGAGTAGACAAACACAGATGTCCGGTATCCGCATAGGCGATCGCCGCCTCCATCGTCCCGCGATCGCGGATTTCTCCTATCATGATCAGGTCCGGCGCTTCCCGCATGGCTTCGCGCAACGCATTTTCATAGGATAACGTATCCAGACCGACTTCACGTTGGCAGACGATGGATTTTTTGTGGGAGAAAACAAATTCGATCGGATCTTCGATCGTAAGTATATGATTGGCTCGGGTGGCATTGCGATAATCTATCATTGCCGCCAAAGTGGTTGATTTTCCCGCGCCTGTGGAACCGACGGCCAGCACCAGCCCCGACGGAAGGCTCACCAACTCTTTGAGGATGGGGGGCAACGACAAAGATTCGATCGAAGGAATATCCGTTTTTATGTAACGGACGACCATGGATACTTCACCGCGCTGCAGAAAAAGATTGACGCGAAACCGCCCGGCATGAGGCACGGAAATCCCGAAATTCAACTCCTTTTCGCGTTCGAATTTAGTGATCTTGTCGGCGTCGAGTGCACTGTAGGCGAGCTTTTTCACCATTCCCGGAGAAAGTTCGTTACGTCCCACCGGCCTCATTTCTCCCTCTATGCGCACGGAAACGGCGGCTCCCGTAGCAAAGTACATATCGGATGCATTGTGTTCTGCCATGAGGCGAAGATAAGGTTCCAGTTGCATTTTTATCGCCACTTCATTCGCTATCGGACAAATTCAGGATCTTGGTGTCTCCCAACGGATCAGAATGATCCACGCGCTTGCTCTCCAGCTTGATGCGAAGGCGCAGATCGTTTACGGAATCGGCATTGCGCAATGCATCTTCATAGGTGATCAGGCCCCTTTCAAACAAATCGAACAGAGATTGATCGAAGGTCCGCATGCCTTGCTCGGTCGATTTTGCAATCAACTCCTTCATTTCATGAACCTTGCCCTTGAATATCAGATCCGCCATCAATGGCGTATTGATCAAAATCTCCACGGCCGGCACGCGGCCTTTGCCGTCGGCGCGTGGTATCAGGCGTTGCGAAACGACCGCCTTCAAATTCAATGACAAATCCATCAACAACTGATGACGCCGTTCTTCAGGAAAAAAATTGATGATCCGGTCCAATGCCTGATTGGTGTTGTTGGCGTGGAGTGTGGACAGGCAAAGATGGCCGGTTTCGGCGAACGCATTGGCGTATTCCATGGTTTCCCGATCGCGGATCTCGCCGATGAGGATGACATCCGGCGCCTGGCGCAAAGTGTTTTTGAGCGCGACCTCGTAGGATTCGGTATCCACTCCGACTTCCCTCTGGGTTATCAGGCAATGGCCGTGGTGGTGTACATATTCAATTGGATCCTCAATGGTCACGATATGACCGTAGCTGTTCTCGTTCCGGTAACCAATCATGGCCGCGAGAGAGGAGGATTTTCCAGAACCCGTGCCGCCGACGAAAATCACCATGCCGCGTTTTGTCATGCTGATATCCCGCAACACCGGCGGCAGTCTCAACTCCTCGAAGTTGGGAATGTGCGTATTGATCGTGCGCAACACCATGCCGGAACTGCCCCGTTGGGTGAAGGCGTTGACCCGAAACCGTGCCACCCCCGGGAGGCTGATGGCGAAATTGCACTCCTGAGTGCGCTCATATTCCGCTGCCTGCTTGTCATTCATCACCGAACGCACCAGAACGCGTGTATGTGCCGGAGTAAGCGGCTGATTGGTCAAAGGCATCATTTTCCCATCGACCTTGATCGAGGGGGGCGCCGCTGCTGTGATGAACAAATCCGATCCACCCTTCTCGGTAAGCATGCCCAGCAGGTCGTGCATGAACCTGATCGCCTTATCACGTTCCATGAAGCATCTCCTTATTATTCATAGCTCACAGCGCATCCGGATTGGCCGCCTTTCGCCTGGCTTCCTCTTTATTGATCACGCCTTGTCGTAACAAGGCCTGCAATGCCTGATCAAGGGTCTGCATGCCCGCGCCCTGACCCGTCTGAATGGCCGAATACATTTGCGCGACTTTCCCTTCCCTGATCAGATTACGGATAGCCGGCGTTCCGATCATGATCTCATGCGCCGCAATCCGTCCTCCGCCGATTTTTTTCATCAATGTCTGGGAAATCACTGCCCGCAAAGATTCCGAAAGCATGGTGCGCACCATGTCTTTTTCTCCAGCTGGAAAGACATCGATGATACGGTCGATGGTTTTCGCGGCCGAACTCGTATGCAAAGTGCCAAACACCAGATGTCCGGTTTCGGCGGCGGTCAACGCAAGACGGATGGTTTCCAGATCACGCAATTCTCCGACCAAAATGACATCGGGGTCTTCGCGTAACGCGGATCGCAAAGCCTCGTTGAATCCCAGAGTGTTTTTGTGAACCTCTCGCTGATTGACCAGGCTTTTTTTGCTCTCATGAACGAATTCGATGGGATCTTCGATAGTCAGAATATGGCCGTAATCTTTATTGTTTTTGTAATCGACCATGGCCGCCAAGGTGGTTGATTTCCCCGATCCTGTGGGGCCGGTCACCAATATGAGCCCCCGCGGATAATCGCAAAGTTTCTCGAAAACGGGCGGCGCGCCGAGCTGTTCCAGCGTCAATACCTTGGACGGAATGGTTCGAAATACCGCCGCCGCGCCACGGTCCTGATTGAACGCATTTACGCGAAATCTCGCCAGGCCTTTGATTTCGAAGGAAAAGTCGGTCTCCAAAAATTCCTCGTAATCCTTGCGTTGGCTGTCGCTCATGATGTCATAGATCATGTCGTGAACAACCGTATGCTCGAGTGGATCGACGTTGATGCGGCGAATATCGCCATCCACCCGTATCATCGGAGGCAAACCTGCCGACAAATGCAAATCCGAAGCGCCGTTTTTCACGCTGAACGCCAAAAGCTGCGTGATATCCATGGATCTGATCTCCGCAAATAACGAAATTTACTGGTCAGGCCAAGGGTTCTATTGAAGTATATTAAGCAGACAGTAAGCCGAACCTTGGCAACCAAACCCCTGCTGCGAACAAGATTAAAGTTATATGCTTTCTTGCAGTCTTACGAAGCGTGATTCCCCAGCGCCAAGGGAGGCTCGAGAACCAGACTTCGCCAGGTTTTCTCTCGACGAATTTGAATATAGCATAGGCCAATGAATGATATCTGCGACAACATACATTCCATACAGGATAGTATCGAAACCACGGCACGGCGTTTCAACCGCCCGCCGGAAAACATCAAGCTCCTGGCCGTGAGCAAGACGTGGCCGGCAGAAGTAGTGCGCACCGCGTGGAGCTGTGGTCAAAGATGTTTTGGGGAAAACTATGTAAATGAACTGATAGACAAGGCGAAGAAACTTGAAGAGCTAGATATAGAATGGCATTTCATCGGACACTTGCAGTCCAACAAATCCAGGGCGGTGGCCGAAACCGCAGACTGGGTGCATAGTGTCGATCGTCTCAGCATCGCAAAACGTCTGAGTGCGCAACGTGATCCTCATCGGCCGCCCCTGCAGGTGTGTGTTCAGATCAACGTCAGCGAAGAAGCGAGCAAATCCGGGATAAAGCCCTCCGAGGCGCTGTCTCTGCTGCACCAAGTTCGCGATTTACCCAATCTGAAACTGCGCGGCCTGATGGCGATTCCGGCGAAAACCACGCAGTTCACCGGCCAGCGTGCCGCCTTTGCCCGCTTGCGCGAACTTTTCGAGCAAGCCAATCGCCAAGGCTTGCAACTCGACACCCTCTCCATGGGCATGAGTAATGATTTTGCAGCCGCTATCGCTGAAGGAGCCACTTTGGTGCGGGTAGGCACAGCCATATTCGGCGAACGCGTGGCCGCGCCTCAAGCGCTGAAATCCGGTCGATAAAACCGCCTCCTTCCAGCCCAACAAGGAACCCGTCACTCAGTCACTCCCGAAGAGGCGATAAGCGTGCCGAGATCGGCGTTCCCAGGCGACTACCGACCAAATCGAACCTTATCGACAAGGAAGGAACCATCGCTTGAGAACGCCCAGGCGGGTTCAAAGTTGCGGTAAATATTCAGGCAAATGCCGGCGGATCTCTTCTGCCGTTTCCTTGACAAGATCCTCCTCGCACTGCAGCGAGACAGCCCGCAGAACCGGCCCATGAAGCGACTCGCGAAGATGGCCGAGAAACTTCGGCGGCGCGACCAGAACGAGTTGTTCGAATTTGCGCAAATGGAACGCCTTGTTCAATTCCTCTGCGAGCGCCTTTGCAAAGCGAACAGCTTCTGTCTCATGCTTGGTATGTTCGGGTTCGTAGGCATGCACACCCATACGGCTATCGTTGGCATGACGTCCCGGTTCATCGGTGACCAACTCCTTTTCTCTGAAAGTGGCCGGAATATCGACTTCGTCCTTTATTTCTTCCAGGGGGCTAGTCGGCGTTTTTGCGGTGAAAATACGCGCATGTGCACTATCAGCGACTACAATCCAGGTTTTTTTCATGTAAGGTTCCCTTTATGTTGATTGATGACAAACTCGCCAATCATGATGTGGGGTCGCCCGCATTTTTTGCAATAGCGAGGCGGCAATGACCCAACGCCCGCTTGACGCCTTCCCTCCGGGGGTCGACTCCGGCCTACTGGATGAATTGCGTTCCGTTCTGCCGCAAGAAGGCGCGCTGCTGAGCGACGAGGAATCCCTGCGTCCCTACGAGACCGACGGTCTTACCGCCTATCGCCGCCTGCCGGGCGCGGTGGCGCTGCCTGAAACGGTCGAGCAGGTGCAGGCTGTCCTGCGCACATGCCACCACCACCGCGTGCCAGTGGTGGCGCGCGGCGCCGGCACCAGCCTTTCAGGGGGCGCGCTGCCGCACGCCGGAGGCATAGTGCTTTCTCTGGCACGATTCAACCGCATTCTCGCCCTCGACCCTTTGGCCCGCACGGCGCGTGTACAACCCGGCGTGCGCAACCTCTCAATCAGCGAAGCGGCGCGTCCTCACGGCTTGTACTATGCGCCCGACCCCTCCTCACAAATCGCCTGCAGCATTGGGGGCAACGTGGCCGAAAACGCCGGCGGGGTGCATTGTCTCAAATATGGCTTGACCGTGCACAATGTACTTGCACTTGAAATCATAACCATCGAGGGCGAACGGCTGCGAATCGGCAGCGAGGCTCTGGACGCGCCCGGCTATGATCTGCTGGCTCTGATGCACGGCTCCGAAGGCTTGCTTGGCGTAATAGTGGAAGTCACTGTGAGGCTGCTGCCCTTATCCGAGCGGGCCCAGGTGGTGATGGCGGCTTTTGGTGACGTGCCCGCCGCCGGGCGCGCAGTGAGCGAAATCATCGCCGCCGGCATCGTGCCGGCCGGCCTGGAAATGATGGACGCCTTTGCCATTGAAGCCGCCGAGGCGTTTGTCCATGCCGGCTATCCGCGCGAAGCAGCCGCCATTTTGCTGTGCGAAGTCGATGGCACCAATGAAGAGGTCTCGGAACATCTGATGCAATTGCACGACCTGCTCACCGAGGCCGGCGCCCTTTCCATTCGCACCGCCCGCGACGAGGCCGAGCGGGAGTTGCTATGGCGAGGGCGCAAGGCCGCTTTCCCCGCCGTGGGGCGCCTGTCGCCCGATTATTACTGCATGGACGGCACCATTCCCCGCCGACGTCTGCCCGAAGTACTCGCAGGCATCGCCCGCCTGAGTGAAGAATACGGTTTGCGGGTGGCCAATGTCTTTCATGCCGGCGATGGGAACCTCCACCCTTTGATCCTGTACGATGCCAATCGGCCTGGGGAGCTGGAGCGCACTGAGGCCTTTGGCGCGCGCATCCTCGAGTTATGCGTCGAAGTCGGCGGCACCATCACCGGCGAACATGGGGTAGGCGTTGAAAAGATCGATTCCATGTGCGTGCAATTTAGCGCCATGGAACTGGCACAATTCCACGCCGTGAAGGCAGCTTTCGATCCCGAAGGATTGCTCAATCCCGGAAAGGCCGTACCCACCCTCCAGCGCTGCGCGGAACTCGGCGCCATGCATGTCCATGGCGGTCAACTGCCCCATCCGGAACTGGAGCGGTTTTGATGCCAGATCAGGATCATATGGTTCCGCCTGGCGAGCATGATCTTAGCGAATTCATCGCCGCTCGCGTATCCGAAGCGGCCTCCGAAGGCATCACCCTTCGCATTGAAGGCTCCGGCAGCAAATCGTTCCTGGGGCGATTGTCCAACGGCGAAATACTGCCGTTGCGAGAACATCGCGGCATCATTCATTACCAGCCGGGAGAGCTGGTGCTCACCGCGCGCGCCGGCACCCCCTTGGCCGACATCGAAACCCGGTTGGCCGCGCACGGTCAGATGCTGGCTTTCGAGCCGCCCCATTTCGATCCCGACGCCACCCTGGGCGGCACCATCGCCTGCAATCTCTCCGGTCCGCGCCGCCCCTGGGCGGGTGCGGCGCGCGATTTTGTGCTTGGCATACGAATGATCAACGGTCGTGGAGAAATTCTTCATTTCGGAGGAGAGGTGATGAAAAACGTGGCCGGCTATGATTTGTCCCGGCTCATGACCGGAAGTTTCGGCACTTTGGGAGTCTTGCTGGAAATAAGCCTCAAAGTGCTCCCCAAACCGCCCGTTGAACTCACCCTTGTCCAGGAACGCGAGCCCGCAGAAGCATTGCGTCTTATGAATGTATGGGCCGGACGACCCTTGCCGCTCAGCGGGGCGGCCCATGATGGCGCCAATCTCTATCTGCGCCTATCCGGCACTACCACGGCAGTGGCGGCGGCGCGCCAGCGCCTGGGCGGCGACATTCTCGAAGAGGATGATGCATGGTGGCGCCGACTGCGTGAACACGAACTCGGTTTTTTCCATCACGACGATCCGCTGTGGCGAATTTCCCTGCCCGCCACCGCGCCTCTTTTGGATCTGCCCGGCCGCTGGCTGCTCGATTGGGGCGGTGCTCAGCGCTGGTATAGCGGAGCAACGGCACCGACCGCTGTTCGCCGCGCCGCCGCCCGCGCCGGCGGCCACGCAACTCTCTATCGCGGCCATACTGAAACAGCCCGCTTCCAGCCGCTGCCTCCACCGCTGCTGGCGCTTCACCAGCGGCTCAAGACAGCCTTCGATCCGTTCGGCGTTTTCGATTCCAGCCGCATCCTGACCTAGGTGACTTTGCATGCAAACACGGCTTGCCGCTCCATTTATCTACACCCCCGAAGGCCAGGAAGCAGACGCCATTTTGCGCAGCTGCGTGCACTGCGGTTTTTGTAACGCCACCTGCCCCACCTATCAGCTGCTAGGCGACGAGCTCGACGGTCCACGCGGGCGGATTTACCTCATCAAACAGGTATTCGAGGGCACCCCACCGGGGCGGGCCAGCCAGCTGCACATGGATCGCTGTCTGAGCTGCCGCGCTTGCGAAACCACCTGTCCTTCGGGCGTGCGTTACGCCCGCCTGGCCGATCTCGGACGTGAACGCATCGAACGCGAAGCGCCGCGGCCGTGGCGCGAGCGCCTGCTGCGCTGGTTGTTGCGGCGGGTGTTGCCGGAACCGTCTTTGTTCGGCCCGCTATGGCGCCTTGGACAGCGATTGCGCCCTTTTTTGCCAGCCGCTTTTAAATCCAGACTACCGGCGCCACAAGATATTCCTGTGCGCCCTTCACGCACCCACGCCAGAAACCTGATCGTTCTGGAAGGCTGTGTACAGCCGTTCGCCACTCCGTCCACCAATGCCGCCTGCGCACGCGTCTTGGACCGCCTCGGCATCGGCCTCATCAGCCCTGCCAATCCACGGTGTTGCGGTGCCGTACGTCACCATTTGGCGGCCTCGGCCGAGGCATTGGATGACATGCGCGCCAACATCGACAGGTGGTGGCCATTGCTCGAAAGCGGGGCGGAAGGCATTCTCATCAATGCCAGCGCCTGCGCGCTGATGGTCAAGGAATACGGCCATCTCTTGCGTCATGATCCAGAGTACGCGCAAAAGGCCGCGCGCGTCAGCGCGCTGGCAAGAGACCCCGCCGAAGTACTTGTCGCCGAGGATCTGTCAGCCTGGAGCGGAATCGGCCAAGGACGGAGGCTTGCTTTTCATTCGCCCTGCACATTGCAGCATGGCCAACGCCTCGATGGGGTGGTCGAAGCCATTCTTCGGCACCTGGGATTCGAGCTCACGGCAGTCAAGAATGCGCATCTTTGCTGCGGTTCGGCCGGCACTTACTCCATTCTCCAGCTGGAGCTGGCCACCACCTTGCGCCGCCATAAGCTCGATGCGCTGCAAGCGGACGATCCGGATCTGATTCTCACCGCCAATGCCGGTTGCCAGCTGCACCTTCAGGCAGGAACGGCCAAGCCGGTGCGACACTGGATCGAGATTATCGACGCCGCCTTGAACACTCACTGAGCATGACCTCATCTAACTGGCAACCAGCGCTTGGTGACTGCCGTAATCGCCGGTTATACTGCCGCTTTTCGATGATAAAGACAGCTGACTTCAGGCCATGAGCCAAACCGACGCTTCCACTTTTCAAAATCTCATTCGCACGCTGCAGGACTACTGGAGCCGGCAGGGCTGCGTTTTGCTCCAGCCTTATGATATGGAAATGGGCGCTGGCACCTTCCATGCCGCGACCTTTTTGCGTGCTATCGGCCCCGAACGCTGGCGCGCTGCCTATGTGCAACCTTCCAGACGCCCTACCGACGGCCGCTATGGCGAAAACCCCAATCGCCTGCAGCACTATTATCAATTCCAAGTGGTGCTCAAACCTTCGCCCGAAGACATGCAGGATCTGTATCTGGGCTCCTTGCAGGCGTTGGGGATCGACCCATCCATTCATGACATCCGTTTCGTCGAGGACAACTGGGAATCGCCTACGCTAGGCGCGTGGGGCTTGGGATGGGAAGTGTGGCTCAACGGCATGGAAGTCACCCAGTTCACCTATTTCCAGCAAGTCGGAGGCCTGGACTGTCAGCCGGTGACCGGAGAGATCACCTACGGTCTGGAACGCCTCGCCATGTACCTTCAGGGAGTGGACAGCGTCTATGACCTGGCATGGACACGCGGCCCCCATGGAATCATCACTTACGGCGATGTGTTTCATCAGAACGAGGTCGAACAATCGCGCTATAACTTCGAAATCGCCGCTACTGATGCCCTGTTCACCTGGTTTGACACCTGCGAGCGGGAAAGCCTGCGCCTGATCGAAGCAGGATTGCCACTGCCCGCCTACGAGCAAATGCTAAAAGCGTCTCATACCTTCAATCTGCTTGATGCGCGCCAGGCCATTTCAGTGACTGAACGCCAGCGCTACATACTTCGCGTCCGTACCCTTGCCCGCGCCATCGCCAAACGCTACCTGGCCACCCGCGAAGCGTTGGGCTTTCCCTTGCTCAAGGATGAAAAGGAGTCGGCCAATGCCTGATTCGCACGCCGACCTATTGTTCGAAATCGGCACCGAGGAACTGCCGCCGAAGTCACTCAAGCCGTTAGCGGAGGCGCTTGACCACGAACTCGCCACTGCCCTGGAATCGGCCGGCCTACCCTTTGGCGGCCGCCATGTCTACGCTACCCCACGCCGTCTCGCGATACACATCGAAAACCTTGGTCTGCGCCAACCCGACCGCCACATCGAGCGCCGCGGACCGCCGCTGAAAGCCGCTTTCGACACCAAGGGCAATCCCACTCAGGCGGCGCGTGGATTCGCGGCATCACTGGGTCTGGATGTTTCGCAACTCGAACGTCTGGAAACGCCCAAGGGCACTTGGCTGGGCGCCAAGGTGCATGAGCCAGGCCGTGAAACCGCCGACTTGCTTCCCGAGATTCTCACTCAGGCACTGGCTCGGCTGCCCATTGCCAAACGCATGCGCTGGGGAGCGGGTACGATCGAATTCGTACGCCCCGTGCACTGGGCGGTGCTGCTGTTGGGCGAGACCCTCATCGAATGTGACATTCTGGGAGTAACCCCCCGCCGCGAAACCCAGGGGCACCGCATTCATCACCCGGGCCCACTGCCCATCCGCTCGCCGCAAGACTATGCGCGCACCCTGGAAACCGAAGGCCGGGTTCTAGCTGATTTCGACATGCGGCGCGAATCCATCGAGGCGCAGGTCAAGGCATTGGCCGAGGAACTTGGCGGGCACCCGATGCTCGACGAAGATCTCCTCGACGAGGTCACTGCTCTGGTCGAGTGGCCGGTCGCCTTGGCCGGCAGTTTCGATGAGCGTTTTCTGGACGTGCCTCAAGAAGCGCTGATTACGACCATGATCGACAATCAGCGCTATTTCCCCGTACTGGACGCGGCCGGCCGCCTCATAGCCCGCTTTATCACCGTCGCCAACATCGAAAGCCGCGACCCCGATCAGATTCGTAAAGGCAATGAGCGCGTCATCCGGCCGCGCCTGCAGGATGCCGAATTCTTCTGGCAGCAAGACAGGCGCGCTTCGCTGGCGTCCCGGCGCGCGGCACTCAAAGGCATGGTATTTCAAAAACGTCTGGGCACACTGTTCGACAAAAGCGAACGCTTGGCCAAACTGGCCGCCGCCATTGCTGATCGCCTTGGGGCCGATCCCGCAAGCGGGCGGCGGGCTGGTGAATTGGCCAAATGCGACCTGGTCACCAGCATGGTATTCGAGTTCCCCGAGCTGCAAGGCACGATGGGGCGCTATTACGCCTTGCATGACGGCGAATCTGAAGTGGTGGCACAAGCCATCGAAGATCAGTACCGGCCCGCGCATGCCGGCGGCGCGCTGCCCACCCAACCTATCGGCCAAGCGCTTTCCCTAGCCGAAAAACTGGACACCTTGATTGGCATCTTTGCCATCGGCCAGCGTCCGAGTGGCACAAAAGACCCCTTTGCCCTGCGCCGCGCGGCCCTTGGTGTGGTGCGCATCCTCATCGAACGCAACCTCGATCTGAATCTCTACGAACTGCTTGGCCTTGCTGCATCTCAATTGGCCGATCGCGCCGATACCGAGCCTGCCATAGATGAAGTCTTCGATTTCATCATGGAGCGACTGCCTGGGTACTATGCCGAGCGTGGCATTCCTGCCGATGTGGTCGAGGCTGTTCTGGCGGTTCGTCCTCTGAAGCTCAACGATTTCGATCGACGGGTACAGGCCGTTAAGAGCTTCCGCACCTTGCGCGAAGCCGAAAGTCTGGCGGCTGCAAACAAGCGCATCGCCAACATCCTGCGTCAGGCAGGCGGCGTCAGGGAACGAGGGATAAGCGCCGAGATCCTGAAAGAACCCGCCGAGCGACGCCTGTTTGAAGCCTTGCGCGAGGCTGAAGCCGATACCGCGCCTCTATTTACCAGTGGACGTTATGAGCAGGCCCTGCACCGCCTAGCTGCCTTGCGAGAACCGATCGATACCTTTTTCGATGAGGTAATGGTCATGAGCGAAGATGATCTCGAGCGTGAAAACCGCTTGGCTATCCTGGCCAGATTGTCCGAACTGTTTCTGAGTACCGCTGACATCGCTCGCCTGCAAACATGAAACTCGTCATTCTCGATCGCGACGGCGTCATCAACCAGGACTCCGATGCCTACATAAAATCCCCCGAGGAATGGATACCTATCCCCGGAAGCCTGGAAGCCATTGCGCGACTCAATTCAGCGGGCTTCACGGTGGTCGTCGCCACCAATCAATCCGGGATCGCACGCGGTTTCTTCAATTTGGAAACGCTCGCCGCCATGCACGAAAAAATGAATCATCTGCTGGCCCAATGCAATGGGCGTCTCGATACCGTGTTCTTTTGTCCCCACGGCCCCGGGGAAGGTTGCGATTGCCGCAAGCCGAATACGGGTCTGTTCACACAGATCGCAAAACACTACGGCCTCGATCTGAGCGGTGTGCCGGCGATCGGAGATTCCTTGCGGGATATCGAAGCCGCACGCAAAGCCAATGCCCGTCCGATGCTGGTTCGTACCGGCAAGGGCAAATCCACGCTGGCTTCAGGGAAACTTCCCAGCGATGTGCTGGTGTTCGACGATCTTTCAGCGGCTGCCGATCATCTCATTTTGGGAGCACAGACATGAGGCGTCTGCGCGCTTGGGTATGGCTCGTCGTGATTCTCGGCGCGACCGTCCCTTTTGTCACCGCCGGCTTGATCATGCGCCCTTTTACGGATTTTTATACCCGCTACCGCGTCATCACCCAGTGGACGCGCTTTTCACTGTGGCTGCTCGAACGGCTGTGTGGCATCCGTTACCGCATTGAAACCGAAGAGAATCTTCCCCAGGAAGCGGCCATTGTCATGGCCAAGCATCAGTCCGCATGGGAAACCTTCGCCTTCCAGAAGATGTTCCCACCGCAAACCTGGGTTCTCAAACGCGAGTTGCTGCGCCTGCCTCTGTTCGGCTGGGGCTTGGCCTTACTGGACCCCATCGCCATAGATCGCTCCAAAGGACGCAAGGCGGGAGAGCAGTTATTGGCCCAGGGCGCCGAGCGTTTGCGCCGTGGCATCTGGTTGATTATCTTTCCCGAGGGCACCCGCGCCGCAGTGGGCGAGCACAAACGATTCAAGGGGGGCGCGGCGCGGCTGGCCGAGCATACAGGAGCACCGGTGGTACCCGTCGCGCACAATGCCGGTTTATTCTGGCCTCGCAAAAGCTTACCGCAACGCTCCGGGACGATCACCGTTTCCATTGGCCCGGTGATCGAAAGTCGCGGGCGCAATGCCGAGGAAATCAATGCCGAAGCCGAAGCCTGGATCAAAAAACGCACGGCTGAACTCGAAGCACAAGGAAAAGAAAATGCTTGAGAAACTCCTGGAATTGCGTGACCGTACTCTCTGGCGCATTCTGGATGCGTCAGGGCCAGCGGTGTATTACATCACCGACCACAAGGCCGAAGGGATTTTGGTCAACACGCCCGGTTTCGATGAGCCTTTGCTGGCCAGGCTGCAAGCGATCTCGCCGCTTAAATACATTTTTTTGCCCAGCCATCGTGGCGCCCGGGACCTCGACCTCTGGCGCACGGCCAGCGGCGCAGAAAGCATCAGCAGCGAGCCAGAAGCCGCTCTCATCGAGGGGCATGTGGATATAACCCTGGACAGCAAACGCAACAAACTGACCCGCACCATTGATTTTCTTCCCATGTCCGGCGTAACTGTCGGCACCTGTGCGCTACGCCTGAAAAACAAGCCTGGCGTGATGTTCTTCGGCCCCGCCCTGGAGCCGGGCGATGATGGTTGGCCAACGCTCGTTCCACACGCCGAGGACTACAGCGCGGAGAACCGTCTATTCGGCTCGCTGGGTGTTCAGGACCTTGCTTTCGAATACGCCTTTACCGACGTGTTCGAACCCGGCCATACGCGCTACGGACCCGGTGCCAGCGAGATGATCAAAGCCGCCTTGGCAAGGTTCCTGGACGAATAAAATTCAGTGCAAGATCTGGCTCAGAAATAGCTGAGTGCGCTCCGACTGCGGATGCGTGAAGAACGGCTCGGGCGCGTTTTCCTCGACGATTTCGCCGCGGTCCATGAAGATCACCCGATCCGCCACCTGGCGGGCGAAGCCCATCTCGTGGGTCACCACGATCATGGTCATGCCCTGCTCGGCCAGCCCCACCATCACGTCCAGCACCTCTTTGATCATTTCCGGATCCAGCGCCGAGGTGGGTTCGTCGAACAACATCACCTCCGGCTTCATGCATAGGGCGCGGGCGATGGCCACCCGCTGTTGCTGCCCGCCGGACAGCTGCCCCGGATATTTGCTCGCCTGCTCGGCGATGCCGACCCGCTTGAGATAATGCATGGCCGTATCAACCGCTTCCTTCTTGGGCAACTTGCGCACCCAGATCGGCGCCAGGGTGCAGTTATCGAGCACGGTGAGATGCGGGAACAGATTGAAGTGCTGGAAAACCATCCCGACCTCGCGGCGGATGGTTTCTATGTTTTTCAGGTTTTCGTTGAGTTCGACGCCATTGACCACGATACGGCCTTTCTGGTGGATTTCCAGGTGGTTGATGCAGCGGATGAGGGTGGATTTGCCCGAACCGGAGGGACCGCACACGACAATGCGTTCGCCGCGGCTTACCTTGAGATTGATGTCCTTGAGGACATGGAATTCTCCATACCACTTGTGCAGCCCTTCTATGTCGATTACGACTTCGGCGGCGGCGGCGTTGCGTGCATCCGCGTTCATGCGAAAACCCTCAGCGTCTATGGCCGGTATGGAAACGGCGCTCGAGATAGAGACCGTAACGCGACAGGCCGAAACAGAAAATCCAGTAGATCAGGCCGGCGAACAAGTAGCCCTCCGCGGCGAAGCCCAGCCATTTGGGATCGTTCAGCGCGGCCTGAGTAATGCCGAGCAGATCCATCAGGCCGATGATCACCACCAGGCTGGTGTCCTTGAACAGCTCGATGAAGGTCACGATTATGCCGGGAATCGCGATCTTCAGGGCTTGCGGCATGATGACCAGCGCCATGGACTGTGGATAGGTCAGACCCAGCGCCTGGGCCGCCTCGAACTGACCCTTGGGGATGGCCTGCAAACCGCCGCGCACCACCTCGGCGATATAGGCGGCCTGGAACAAGGCAATGGCGATCAGTGCCCGCAACAGCTTGTCTATCTCCACCCCGGTCGGCAGGAACAGGGGCAGCAACACCGAGGACATGAACAATACGGTGATCAGGGGCACGCCGCGCCACAGCTCGATGAAGGCCACTGAGACACTGCGCAGCACCGGCAGGCTGGAGCGCCTTCCCAGAGCCAGCAACACACCCAGCGGCAGGGCACCAACGATGCCGGTAAAAGCCAGGATCAGGGTCAGCATCAGGCCACCCCACTGGCTGGTGGGCACCGCCGGCAGGCCGAACACGCCGCCGGCGAAGAGGTAATAGGCGATGACGGGGTAGACGAACAGCGTGAATGCGCCCACCCACAGCTTGAACCGCACGCGCGGCAAATGCAGATAGGCGATCAGCGGCACGAACAGGGCAAAGCCCAGATCCACGCGCCAGCGCTCAGCGGCAGGATAGAAGCCATAGAAGAACTGCGGCAGGCGGTCGCCGATGAACACCCAGCAGGCGCCACCACCGGCGCAGGCCTGGCGCCCTTCGCCAGCGTAATGGGCATGGAGGACGGCCCACTCGAAAAACGGCGGCAGCGCAAGCCACAGCAGATAGGCCGTGACCAGCGTGAACAGCGTATTGTACCAGGTCGAAAACAGATTCCGCCGCAACCAGCCGAGCACGCCGACCTCGCTGCGCGGCGGCGGCAGATCGGGATGACGCTCTTTGAGCACGTAAGCCATCAGCGCTCCACCAGACGTACGCGTTTGTTGTAAAGATTCATCAGCAGGGAAATGCTCAAGCTGATAGTCAGATACACCCCCATGGTGATGCCGATGATCACCACGGCCTGTCCGGTCTGGTTGAGGGTGGTGCCGGCGAACACGGAGACCAGGTCGGGGTAACCCACGGCAGTGGCCAGGGAAGAGTTCTTGGTCAGATTGAGATACTGACTGGTCATGGGCGGGATGATCACCCGCAATGCCTGGGGCAGCACCACCAGCTGCAACACCCGCCATTGCGGCAGCCCCAGCGACAGCGCGGCCTCGGTCTGGCCGTGGCTCACCGCCTGAATGCCAGAGCGCACGATCTCGGCGATGGAGGCGGCCGTGTAAATGGTGAGCGCCAGCAGCAAGGCGGTGAACTCGGGGATGGCGACCATGCCGCCGCGGAAATTGAAGCCGGCCAGGTGCGGCACGCTCCAGCGCAGGGGCTGGCCGACGATGAAATACACCACCAGCGGCAGAACGATGACCAGCGCCGCCCCGCTCCAGAACACCGGAAACGGCTGGCCGGTCGCTTCCTGGCGGCGGCGGGCCCAGCGCGCCAGCCACAAGCTGGCGGCGATAGCGATGAACAAGGCGCCGACCACCGCCCAGAAGGCGGGCTCCGGCACCGGCCTTGGCAGATAGACGCCGCGGTTGTTGACGAACATCAGCCCGCCGACATCGAGGCTTTGGCGCACCGCGGGCAGCGCCTGCATGACGGCGAAGTAGAAGAAGAATATCTGCAGCAAAAGGGGCGTATTGCGGAAAATTTCCACATACGCGCCGGCGAGCCGGGACACCAGCCAGTTGGATGACAGGCGGGCGATGCCGACCAGCAGCCCCAGCAGCGTGGCGAGCACGATGCCGACGGCGGAAATGAACAAGGTGTTGGTCAGGCCGACGAGAAAGGCCTGGGCATAGGTCGAGGTCGGGCTGTAGGGTATCAGCGACTGGATGATGCCAAAGCCCGCTTCCTGACTGAAGAAATCGAGGGAATTGGTGATTCCCCGGGCCTGCATGTTGACCTGCGTGTTGTAGGCCAGAAAGGCCAGAAACCCCGCCGTCACGGCGATGACCAACGCCTGTGCAAAAAAACCGCGCAGGCGTTGGTTCAACCACCATGGCGTCTTATCAGTCACTCCATCCGCCATAGATCGCTGAATTATTCAGTGGTAAACGACGGTGGGCGACAATGCCTGATCAGCGGATCGGCGGTGCATACTGAATACCGCCTTGAGTCCACAGCGCATTCAGTCCGCGTTTGATCTTGAGCGGAGAATCCATGCCTACGTTGCGCTCGAAGGACTCACCATAATTGCCCACTTGGGCGACGATGTTGTAGGCCCAGTCGTTGGATACCCCTATCATTTTGCCGAAGTCGCCCGACACCCCCAACAAGCGCTGGATATTCGGGTTGGAGCTCTTTTTCATCTCGGCCACGTTCTTCGAGGTCACACCCAGCCACTCGGCGTTTTTCATGGCAAAGCCAACCCATTTAACCAGGTTGAACCATTCGATGTCGTTGGAGCGCACCACCGGACCCAAAGGCTCCTTGGAAATCACCTCGGGCAAAACAACGGCGCTGGCGGGATTTTTGAGCTGAGTACGAAGCGCATAGAGTTGGGACTGGTCGGAGGTCAATACATCACAACGGCCGTTGTCGAAGGCCTTGGCCGTGGCGTCGGAGGTATCAAAGGTCACCGCCTGATATTTCATGTGATGCGAGCGCATGTAATCGGCTAGATTCAGCTCCGTGGTGGTGCCCGCCTGGATACAGAAGGTGGCGCCGTTGAGCTGTTTGGCACTGTTAACGCCTAGCGATTTCTTTACCAGAAAGCCCTGACCATCGTAATAGTTAACGCCGGTGAAGCTCAGACCGAGCGAAGTATCGCGGGTCATGGTCCAGGTGGTGTTGCGCGACAGCACATCGATCTCGCCCGATTGCAGGGCGGTGAACCGCTCCTTGGCCGTCAACGGCGTGTAATGCACCTTGCTTGCATCACCGAACACGGCAGCGGCGATGGCACGGCATACATCCACGTCCAATCCAGTCCACTTACCCTGGCTGTTGACGCTGGAAAAGCCGGGCAGTCCGGTATTGACGCCGCATTGCACATAGCCCTTTGCCTTGACGGCATCCAGGGTCTTGCCCGCATGGGCGTTTGCTGCCATGCTCAAACTGGCAATAGCCGCGCTCGCGGCCAGGATCTTGATGATTTTCATAATGTACCCCTTCAAGTTGACTCATTATTTGCCCGCGCCACCGACTCTTGCGGTCTTTTAGCGGCGCTTATTACTGTTTACATGGCTTTGTAAGACATGTAAACACCAACTTAATCGTGGTATTAACCCGAAGCACGGATAATCTCCTGAATTACGCTGGGAATTTTGGGCGGGGCATGAATGGCCACCACCTTTTCCCGCCCGCTTTTCCCTCGCAACAATTCGACGCGGCTTTTGGCTACCCCGAACTCTTTGCCCAGGAAGGCGGTGAGAGCGGCATTGGCCTTGCCGTCCACTGGCGGGGCGGTGAGGTAGAGTTTGATGTGCCGGTCACGCAACTCGCCCCAGGCGGTGCGGCTTGCGCGTGGCTGCACCCTTAAACGCACAACCAAGGTATCGCCTTGCCAACGGCACGCCGCGGAAGCATCAGGCATCAGGCCAAGAAACTGCTAACCAACATCAGCGCAACATTGAGTAACAACAGAGCGATCAGGGGCGACAGATCGACCATGCCAATCGGCGGAACCACGCGCTGGATGGGTTCAAGAAGGGGATGGGTGAGCCTGTCGAGAAGACTCATGACGGGATTGTAGCCCCGGCCAGCCGCAGCGAACCAGCTCATCACGGCCTGCACAATAATCGCGCCAATATAAATGTATATCAGCAATATCAGCAAATTACGCACAGCCACCACAATCGCAAGCAAGGGCGAGGGCACGAACCCCTGCAGCAATCCCTCGAGGTATATCTGGGCGAGTTCCAGTCCCACCATCAAGACAATGGAAGCGGAATCCACTCGGCCGACAGAGGGAATGAATCGCCTCAGTATCTTCAGCGGCGGATTGGTCAGAGTCACGACGAATTGCGACAGAGGATTGTAGAAATCCGCCCTCACCAGCGCGAACAGCATGCGCAGCATTACCACGACGATATAGAAAGAAAAAAACGCATCGACCAAAAACAGGCCAATTTGTATGCCGACGTTCATGTCTCGTCCCCGCCCAGTTCGCGGGCGCGATTGGCGGCCGCCTGCATGGCATGCTCCATCAATTCACGGAAATTCGCTCGCTCCAACACTTCAATCGCAGCTTGCGTGGTTCCTCCCGGCGAGGTCACTTTTTCCCGCAATCGGGCAGGGCCATCCTCGCTTTCCAGCGCCAGCTTGGCCGCCCCGAAGACAGTTTGCAAACAAAGCAAACGGGCATCGTCGGATTTCAAACCGAGTTGCTCACCCGCCGCCTCCATCGCCTCCATAAGCAGAAACACATAGGCCGGCCCACTGCCGGAAAGGGCCGTCACGGCATCCAACAAGGACTCATCCTCGAGCCATGTGACCAAACCGACGCTGCGCAGGACACGTTCGGCCAGATCGCGCCCGGACGCATCCACTCGGGGCGTGGCAAACAGCCCTGTAGCCGCGCTGCCAACCAACGCCGGCGTGTTGGGCATAGCCCGCACGATAGGCTGATTTTCTCCCAGCCAATCTGCAAGCCGGCTGGTGGTGATGCCAGCGGCAATCGAAATGATCAAGGGCTGATGCGACAAGACCGAGCGCAAATCACGTGCAACATCCGGCAAAACCTGGGGCTTCACTGCGAGGATCACGACATCCGCATGGCGCACGGCCTCGCGGTTGTCGGCAACCACCCGAGCATTTGGAAACAAGGCGGCGAGCTGCTCCCGTCGGAGGTCCGAGGGCTCGGCGATCATCACCGAGAGTGGTGTCGGTTCGCGCTGCAAACCGAGTACAAGTGCTGTGGTCATATTACCGCCGCCGATAAATGCGAGCGTGTTTGGCGAGTCCATTTCTGATGCTCCCTCGATCGGGCCTAGTGATGATTTTCACGAATGATAGCAAGTCATCTCCCCGTCAGTACAAATCAATCGGATCGACATCCAGCGACCACCGCGTCCTTCGGGATTCAGGCAAAGCATCCAGCACCGGTAGGGCGCGCGCCAGCCACCGATGCAGAATTGCACGCTCGGTGGCCCGCAATAATAATTGAAACCGGTAGCGTCCCGCGCGCCGCTCCATAGGGGCGGGAACCGGTCCGAGCACATCTGCGCCTTCCCGCTGTTCGGCTGAAAACACCTCGCGCGCCGCTTCGAGAAACCGCATCGCCGCCTCCGGACGGACCGCTTCGGCACGCACCAGCGCCAGATTCGCGTATGGCGGCATACCTGAGATGCGGCGTTCTTCCAGCAGCATTACAGCGGCCGCCTCGTAGCCGCCTCGCAACAGCGTTTGCAACAAGGGATGTTCAGGCTGGTGCGTCTGAATGATCACCTCACCGGGACGCTCGGCCCGCCCGGCCCGGCCAGCCACCTGCACGAGCAATTGAGCCAACTGCTCGTGCGCGCGATAGTCGACGTTGTACAGCCCCTGGTCGGCATCGAGCACCCCCACCAGCGTTACGCGGGGAAAGTGATGCCCCTTGGTCAACATCTGCGTGCCAAGCAGGATAGGAAAACTCTTGCCATGGGCCGCTTCCAGCGACGCATCCAGCGCGCCGCGCCAGCGTGTGGTATCTCTATCTATGCGCAAGATGCCTTCACCGGGGAAAGCCGTGCTCAACTGCTGCTCTACGCGTTCGGTACCCTCGCCCAGGGGACGCGGTTTTTCAGCGCCACACTCGGGACATGAAGCCGGCACCGTGGTTTCGTGACCGCAGTGATGACAACGCAAGCGGTACGAAGCGGCGTGCCAGGTTAGATGCGCATCGCAGCGCGGGCAGGACGCCGTCCAACCACATTCATGGCAGATCAAGACCGGCGCATAACCGCGTCGATTCAGAAACAGCAATACCTGCTCACCCTGCTCCACCCGTTCTCTCACGGCGCTCATCAACTGAGCCGACAGACCCGCTTCAAGGCGATTGTGACGGATATCGAGGACGCGAAGCCGTGGCGGACGCGCATTGCCTGCGCGCCGGGTCAAACGATGGTGCCGATAATGGCCCTCGAGCGCGTGACGCAATGTTTCCAGAGAAGGCGTGGCCGAGCCCAGGACAATCGGCACCTGCTGGCGGCGGGCACGCCAAACGGCCAGATCGCGGGCGTGATAACGCAATCCATCCTGTTGCTTGAAGGAAGCGTCGTGCTCCTCATCGACCACGATCAGGCCAAGCCTTGGCATTGGAGTGAACACTGCCGAGCGGGTGCCTATGAGTATGGCCGCCTCTCCGCTTTGGGACGCCAGCCAGGCATCACGCCGCGCTGTTTCGCTCAAGCCTGAATGCAGACTCGCAATCGGCACGCTGAATCTGCGTTGAAAACGCTTGAGCAGCTGCGGCGTCAAACCGATTTCTGGCACCAGTACCAGGACCTGACGCCCGTCTTCCAGCGCTTTGGCAATCAAACCCATATAGACCTCGGTCTTGCCACTGCCGGTCACTCCATCGAGCAGATGAACGCCGAAGCCAGAACAGGTGGATGCAGGCCAAATCCCGCCGACGGCAGCGAGTTGTTCGGAATTGAGTGGCGGTGGCGATTCGCCTCCAGACGCCAAGGTGCAAGGCGATTTTTCGATGCGTTCGATCCAGCCCCTTGCCGCAAGGGCGTGCGCAAGCGTTCGCCAGCTGGGGCCGAATCCCGCCAGAGTCTCGCTACTCACGGGCTGACCCCCTGTCTCCAGAGAACGCATGAAATCCAACAGGGCGCGTTGGCGCGGAGCCCGCGCAAGCACGGCATCATCCAATGAAATATCGCTTCGAATACGCCAGTGCTCCATAATTGAAAGCCGCGCCGGGCCGCCTGCGCGCAAGAGTTTCGGCAAGGCCGTCGCTACGACCTCGCCAAGCGGATGATGGTAATAGCTGGCCGTGAAACGGATCAGATCCAGCGTGACTTCATCCAGAAGGGGCGCCGCATCGAGTATGGCCTCGATGCGGCGCAACCGATGCCCGGATACTTCTCCACTCAGGCCCCGGGCCATAACCACACCGACCAGATGCCTGCGGCCGACGGGAACGCGCACACGCATCCCCGCTTGCAACAAAACAGGATTGTTTCCAGTCGGGGCTAGATAATCCAAGGCTTGCCGAAGTGGTACCGGTACGGCCACGCGGAAGCCTTCGGGATTAGAGCTCACTTAGGCGTAACTCCTGATACACAGTTGTGCTTTTACCCATAACCCCAAGCGATGAAAACGATTTTCCCAGATATTCACACATCCTGTGGATAACTTTGTGGAAAATTTGCATAAAAACTATTCTGAGCCGCTTGAATGCTACATTTTTGTTAACCTGATCAAATCTTGATCAATCAAAAAATTTGTTTTGTTTCAATGGATTAATAATATTCTCCAAAATAACGCCGCTTGCTACGGACAAAATTTATTCGATTTGCTAGTAGCACTACTTCTTGTGCATAAGCATCTTGAAAAAATTCATAAACACGCCCGCCGGCTTGCAGATGTTGCACATAAAAGAACGCGCCAGCATCCTGGAGCGCTACTAAAAGGACTGAATGCTGGTGACTTTCCCATCCTACAGACCTTGACTTGAGTTATCCCGTTGCTGAAAATACACAATTCTTGCCATTGGCTATGTAGCTCAGCTGGTTAGAGCACAGCACTCATAATGCTGGGGTCGTTGGTTCGAATCCAACCATAGCCACCATACCCCCGTCTTCCAGCAACTTCTCAGTATAATGCGTTGATTGTTCCTGCAATTCCATGGTGACGTGGGGAGTAGGTTTGTTCTCGGAGAGCCTTGCACATGCCGCATAGACTACTCCAATTTGCAAAACCGACAGTCCAAGAACCTTTTAAGCGGTTTCTTGTTCGCCGCTGATGTGCTGCATGCACCGCCTTGTTTACATCGGAGGATTCAAGCATTCATCAGTCGCATTCCAGCGTAATGGGATGTCGCCGAACTGGACGCTTCATGAGCGCTCGTGCCAATCTGGCGTATTCAAGCGATATTTCCCACCTTATCAAATCAATTCGCCAAGCCGCCAGAGAACGTCTAACTCGGCAAGTTCATCGCGTCGTCCAACTTAATCCATCCGGGTGACCACATAAGCCAAGCGTCTTGCGACCTGCATATAACATAGTTAAACTCCTAAATGTTAGGTAACATAATATGTGATGCCTTGACTGATCGACAGGTGGCTTGCGAAAAATGGCTGGTGAACAACTTGGAGCATTGTTGGCGGAAACCGCCCGCGCCTGGCGCGCGCAACTGGACGAACGGCTCAGGCCGCTGGGCTTGAGCCAAACGCGTTGGCTGGTGATCTTGCATCTATCCAAACATCCGGATGGTTTGTCGCAAAACGAACTTGCGAATCGCTTGGGAATTAGCTCGGCCAGTCTCAGCGTGCAGGTCGATCGCATGGAGCGTGAAGGTTGGCTGGAACGCCGCCCTCACGAATATGACCGCCGTTGCAAGCTTTTGATTTTGAGTAAACGCTCTCAAGAGCTTTCCAAACAGATCGCTCGTACCGCCGCTAGCTTGCGGAAAGAGTTGCTCGCCGGATTGAGCGAGGCCGACATCTTGAGTTGCGAACGGGTATTAAAACACATTCTTTTGCGCACCCAGACCGGGTGATTCGCCGAGCTTCGGGAAACAGATCATGAAACGCCTGACTCGCTACGCCGTCATTGCGCTTATCGCCATTGGCTTGACTCTCGGCGGCCTGTGGTATTGGTATAACACGACTTATTTCCCTTCTACGGCGGATGCCTACGTCGGCGCTCATACGCTGAGGGTCGCGCCCAGGGTTTCAGGTCACCTCGTGGCCGTGCCCGTGCATGATTATGAGCATGTAAAAAAGGGGCAGATTCTCTACCAGATCGATCCGCGCACTTTCCGCATTGCCGTGGAGCAGGCCAAAGTACGCCTGAAACTGGCCCTACAGCAGGTTGCGGAACTGGAAGCGGACGTAATCGCCGCCAAAGCCGCGCTTGAACAGGCGCAGGTGCAGGCAGCCAATGCCGAACGTCAGGCATTACGCCAGCAGCGTTTGCTGCAAAAGGGCGCCACCTCCGTGCAAGCGGCGCAAGACGCCGCAGCCGCAGCCGCAGAAACACGGGCCGCTGTCAAAGTTGCACAAGCCCGCCTTGCCCAGGCCAAAGCGGCGCTTGGCAAGCCCGGTGAAGCAAACCATCAGGTTCAACTCGATCGCCTAGCGCTGAAACTGGCCGAAATCCGGCTCGCCGACACTTCGGAGAAGGCCGCTTGCAGCGGCCGGCTGTCCGCCATGAAATTGCGCCCGGGAGATTATGTCGTCCAGGGACAGCCGGGTTTCGCCCTGGTCTGCGACGGCGCATGGTGGGTGGATGCCAACTACAAAGAAACTATGCTGGCACGCATCCACCCCGGCGAGCCCGCCAAAATCAAGATCGATATGTACGGAGGCCATGTCTTCAAGGGGCGGGTAATCAGCATCGATCCGGCCAGTGGCACGGCATTTTCGCTACTACCGCCGGAAAACGCCACCGGCAACTGGGTCAAGGTCACCCAGCGGGTACCGGTACGGGTGGAAATCCTTGATCCTTCACCAAAGTATCCACTACGAGTGGGCACCTCTGCGGAGGTGACCATAGATACTCTGCACCCGTCCAAGGCCGATAATCATCCATGAATGGCGAGGTTACGAGCAAACATGCCCGCCTGCTGATCACCGTGGCGGTGATGGCTGCTACGGTGATGCAGGTGATCGACACTACTATCGTCAACGTAGCAATCCCCCACATGCAGGGTCAGCTGGGAGCGAATCGGGATGAAATCTCCTGGGTCTTGACCAGCTATCTCGTGTCTTCTGGCATCTTCATGCCGCTCACCGGTTTTTTTGCCGATAAGTTCGGCCAGAAGCGCTATTTACTGCTCTCGATCGCCGGCTTCATTATCAGTTCGGCACTCTGCGGCCTTTCCCAGAATCTAAATGAAATCATTTTATTCAGATTATCCCAGGGCGCGTTCGGCGCGGCTCTAGCGCCGCTTTCACAGGCGATCATGGTGAAAACCTACCCGCTGGAAGAGCGCGGCAAGGCGATGGCGATATGGGGTCTTGGCATCATGGTCGGCCCCATCCTGGGGCCGACCCTGGGTGGTTACCTCACGCAGGCATTCAGTTGGCGGTGGACTTTTTTCATAAATGTGCCGGTCGGCCTGTTCGCACTGGCGCTGGGGTGGAGAGTCGTGCCGGATTCTGAGAAACGAGAGCGCAGATTGGATTGGACTGGATTCATCTTTCTCGCCATCGCCATCGCCTCTTTGCAATATATACTCGACCGCGGCAACCAGTTGGGATGGTTCAGCTCACGCATCATCGTGGCCATGACGGTGATATCACTTTTGGGCTTTCTCGCCTATATCGACCACTCAATCCGCAAAGGCGAAAATGCGCTGTTTCGTATGCGCATTTTCCGGGACCGCAATTTCACCACGGCTTCGATCGTCATGGCCACGATGGGGCTGGGAATGTTCGGCGCAGCCCTGATGCAACCCGAAATGCTCGAGGGACTGCTCAATTATCCGGCATTGACCGCCGGCCTGGTCATGGCGCCGCGCGGCATCGCCAGCATGATTAGCATGTTTGCCGTTGGCCGGCTGATCGGCAAGGTCGATGCGCGCCTGCTGATCGCCGTGGGGGCGGCCCTGGCGGCAACTGGCTCGTGGATGATGACCTGGTACAGCCTGAATATCGATTTTTTCTGGGTCATTCTGCCGATCGTCATTCAGGGACTGGGAATGGGACTGATCTTCGTACCTATCGCCACCCTCGCCTATGCCACCTTGCCTCCCCAGGATTCCGCCGAAGCCGCCGGCATGTTCAGCCTGTTCCGCACCATCGGTTCATCCATAGGCATCTCGCTGGTCACCATGGTGCTCACCCAGCATACGCAGATCGCTTGGAACCAGCTCGGCGGCCATATCAATGTCTTCAATCCCGCGCTCTATTCCTATCTACAGCATATCGGCTTGAACCTGCATGAGGCAGTGACGCCCGCAGTGCTTGCTCATGTGCTCTACCAGCAGGCCAACATGGTGGCTTTCAACGACAGCTTCATGTTCATTACCTGGAGTTTTATCGTCATCTTCCCCCTGCTGTTATTGATGCGCCGCGCCGGGCTAAAGAATCACAAACCACCAGCTCCCGTGCAAGAATAACAGGTCGGCGGAGACCGGAACCTAGGCCGTTCCCCATGACTGAAAGCCAATCAAGGAAGTAATCGCAACAATGCCGTATAAACGCCGAGCCCGTGTGGTTTTTCTTGGAACACCCGAACAAGTCGCGTTGGCGTGCGAGGCTGCGGCCCGCGAAGGCGCCGACTGGATACAAACAGGCGAACCGGAAAAAGCTGTTTACGGCTGGGCGGATCTTGTCGTCACCCTAGATCAATCGGCCCGCGAAAGCTTGCCGCCCTTGCCGGCGACTACCCGGCACAAGCACTGGCCCGTTGCCTGCAAAGACGATATCTCACGGCGCGTAAGGGGGATGATCGGCGGCTTACGCCTGCTATCGCGTCTCGATGCGAGCAGTGATGAGTGAGGCCTCATGCCGCGCCGATGCAGGTAGAATGCGGCCACACGCGCCGCCCCCATCAAGTCATCGTTTCGCGTTCGGATTTTGCGTTGCGTGATAAATAAATTGCCGACAGTGCCAGCAGAAACCAGAAGACGAAAGCGGACAGAGACCAATCAACGAGACGCATTCCCAGGAAAGGATGCGCGCCGGCCACCGCACAGGAGGGAACTCCCGATGTGGTGATCGCGCACACATTGAAGAGCCCGGGCGCCGTACCCTGCACTTCGGCCAGTTGCATCAACGCCGTTACCGTGCCGCTCACAGCACCCAGTAGAGCCAAACCGGCCCCCGCGCGCCACCGCTGAAACGCGCCGAAGCCGACCAAAACGATCGCGGCTTCAGCCCGCTGAATCCAGCACAGGGAGCATGGCTGCAGTCCATCATGATATTGCCACCATAGCGCTACCGCCAAAGCAATAACGGGAGTCGCCATGCCGGCCACACAGATGAATCTAACAGAGCGGGTCATGCCCGGTGAAAAAACCCGCGCATTGGATTTTCCTGCCGCTCAATGCGCATGGGCATGAAGGAAGGACACAACGGACAAGTCGTCCAATACGATTTCATGTGGTTTGATTCTATGGCTTACGCCGTCCTCGAATCGTTCCGTGAGCATAATGTGATACTTGCCATCTTCTTGGGGTTCACGCAGATAACCGTAATAATGTTGTCCTTCATAGACCAGGCTCACAGGTTGATCGTAGCCCCACAAAGAAAAGTTGTAGGTGATACCTTTCGGATATGAAAGCGCGCTAAGATCTGGCATGGTTTTTCTCCTTCGTTTACGCGTCTGGGGTGTTTAGGAAGCCATCAAAGTTTACGTTATTCCAAATATCATCATCTAGGGGCTTACGGCCCTGACGTCGGTAACACAAACCCGCCATTAGACCCGTTTCCAGCGAAAACCCCTCGGCGACCCACATGCCGATCCGCCAGCCAAGTAGTAAACCCGCCGAAAACCCATCTCCCGCAATGTGCAGGCGCTAAAAAAGCGCGCGCTCCAGGGGGTCAGTCACAATACAAGGCACCCGGAAGGTGGCCCGCAGCGTATTCCTCCGATTCGCGGACAGCCACGAGGAGCAAGGGCTCATCGTTCTCTTGCCATACATGCAACTATTCCACATGGATACGCTGCGCCCCGGCTTGGGACGCAACGATCAACTCCGCCAGCGTTTTTCCCGCCAATACCTTATTACTTTCGCATCCAACCGAAAGCCAAGCCGAAACCCTGTGCGCCCATCTTTTCCTCAGAAGGGCGCCGAGGCATTATTTCATCGGCTGAGACTTGCTGGCGCGCGCCTGCATGATTTGGCGTTCAAGCGCATGCATCTCGGCGAGCAGCTTGTCGGTGGCCGGATTGATCTTGCGCATAGCCGCCATGATGGCGGCTTCAAGCTTGTTGCGTGCCTGTTGCAAGGCGGGATCTTGCATGGCTTTGCGCTCGGCGGCCACCAACGCGCGCTGAGTCTGCTGAAGCTTGGTCATGATTTCCTGGCGCTTTGCGGGGGGCAGGGTTTTATCCTGCAGCTGCTTGATAAGGCTCTTGAAGGTATCCAGCATCTTTTGCGGATCATTGCCATTTTTCTTCATTACGGCCATCAACTGCTTGCGGAATGCTTCTTGCTGCTTGATCAAGGCCGGATCGCTGCGTTCCGCTTTTGCGGCGATCTGGCCCAGTTCGTTGCGCAATTGGAGATATTTTTGCTCCAACTGGGCCACATTACTGTTTGGCTGCGCCTTTGCCGCCGGGGCCGAAGGCGTCTGCGCCATGGCCCTCAAAGGCAACGCGGCGCAGGCCAGCAAAGTGATCGCGCCGGCAACGCGCGCCAGCCTGAATTGAGTCATAGACATCGATTTCATTGAACTCTCCATGAATAAATAGATTAAAAAACATCTTTTTCGGCGCCCGGAGCGCATCTTCCTTTTCCAACCGCCGCACCAAGTACGATCCAGCCCCTCCGCCACACTAACAGGGGAGACACCATCTCTGTCAAGCGTCGCCATTGGGAAACACCTTGATTGTTGTATGCCCGCGCAAAATGCGAGCGTCAGGGCCCTCAAGCAGTTCTCAAAGACACCTTCACTTTCGCGCCTCCTAGTTCGGAACGATCGATGCGCACGTCACCGCCATAATCAGCAGCGATTTGCACCACAACCGCAAGTCCGATCCCTTGCCCCGGATGCGATGAATCGGCACGCTCGCCGCGTGCAAGCAAACGTTCCGCATCGGCCGCTACCATGCCAGGACCATCATCTTCGACCCACAGATGCAATCCGATATCGGTTCGCCGGGCCGATACCCGCACCCGCACGCTTGCCCACTTGGCCGCATTGTCGAGCAGATTGCCCACCAGCTCCATTAGCTGATTTTCATCGATGCGGGCATGCAGCGAAGGCGGAATTTCGGAGCGGATCCTGATCCCTTTTTGCACATAAACACGCTCCAGTGCCGCCGCCAAACGATCTACAACCGGTGCCAGCGCCAGTGGCGGCAGCAGCGCCTGTACACGCGCACCTTCGGCTCGCTGCAAGTGAAAGGCCACGATCTTGTCCATGCGCATGACCTGCTCGCCCACGGTCTTCGCCGCTGCACCGCCGAGGCCGTCTTCCGCCCGAAGACCCCGCAGCACGGCAAGCGGCGTTTTGAGGCTGTGGGCAAGATCATCGAGCGCATGGCGGCTGCGCTCGCGTCGCGCCTTTTCATGCGCCAACAGCGCATTGATCGCTTCTACCAAGGGCTGCAATTCACGCGGATGATCGCCGCTCAATATCTCTGCGTCTCCGCTTTCTATGCGCCGCAACTCATCCGAAACCCGCTTCAAGGGCGCCAACCCCCATTGCATCACGGCAAGCAAAGCAAGTAACAAAAGCAAAGCCGCCGCCGCCAGCCAGTACCACAATACGTGCCGATAGCCAGCCATCTGCCGGGAAAAATCACCCGTGCTTTCAATGACCATGAAATCATAAGCGCCGACGGGCTCCCCCGCGGCCCAGCGCACGCCAAAGCTCAGGCGGAACCATGCCCGTCCATTCCAGACGATGCGATCGAACGCCCACTCCCCGGGAGGCGGCAATGACGCAGGCGGCGGCCGTTCCAGCATCGAAGGCGAACGCCACACCACCGAACCATCACTGGAGATGATCATCGCGTCCAACCCTGATCCTGGTTGCAGCAATCGCGGTTCCCCAAGCTGGGAAAGATCCACCGTCACGCCTTGCGCGCCGATGTTGGCCGCGCCGAGCAGAGCATAGACCAAACCTTTCAGTTTGTCCTGCTCACCTTGAGTGGCGGCCTTCACAAACGCCCGTTCCAGAGCAAAGCCGGTCGCCAGCACAAACACCGTCAGCACGCCACCCGCGACAATCAACAGCCTTTGTCTGATGGACATCATCCGGATAGGAGTTAACGCCCTGCTCATCTGCTGTCGGCAGGAAGAGGTCGGCGATCCAGGGTCAGGCGATATCCCCTGCCGCGCAGAGTTTCAATGGGGCGCAGGCGATCGTCAGGATCGAGCTTGCGCCGCAAGCGGCGGATGAACACCTCGATTACATTACTGTCCCGCTCTTCCTCCTCGGCGTAGATGTGCTCCGCCAGCGCCGCCTTGGAAACCACTTCGCCGGCACGTAGCATCAAATACTCCAGCACTCGGTACTCATAAGCCGTCAGCTCCACGGGCGTATCGGCCAAGCTCACTTGCTGAGTCGCAGGATCAAGCGAGATCGGGCCGCAAACCATCCTCGGCTGAGACCACCCACCGGCCCGGCGCAGCAGAGCGCGCACCCGTGCGAGCAGTTCTTCCGGATGAACCGGCTTGACCAGATAATCATCCGCACCCGCCTCCAGACCAGCCACTTTGTCCTGCCAGCGCCCGCGCGCGGTCAGCACCAGAATCGGAACACGTTTGCCGCGGGCGCGAACGCCGCGTACCACCTCCACTCCATCCAGCACCGGCAAGCCCAGGTCGATAATGGCCAGATCAATGGGGTATTCGGTCGCCTGATAGAACCCTTCACGGCCATCCTCGGCGGCATCGACCACCATGCCCTGATCTTGCAGCAAGCCGGTCAACTGACCGCGCAACTGGGGATCGTCCTCGACGACCAACACCCTCATCGCCACACCCGCCCGTTTAGGCTATCGACGAAGACCACGAACACTTCGCCATCGCGCAGTAATCTCACTCGCCAGCGATGTTTGTTCACTCCCCGTCTGACGGCAAGCACGCGGCCCCCAAAGGCTTCACGGGCCAGGCGGGCCGCTTCTTTTGCTCTGATCTGGCCCACTTCCTGCATCCGCCAGCCCGCGTCGACGCTGTCGACATGTTGCGCGGGCGACAAAAGTGAAGGCAACCAAGCAGCGCCGGCAGGCGCCGCTGACAACAGGCCGGACAGCAACAGCGCCGGCAAAATCAAGTAATGCCTTTTCATGGCGGCTTAGTTTACTGGAGTTACGCGTTCGCTGACCCGCAAGCGAATGAACCGCTTCGGCCGATGATTCATGCGTGTGGTGAACACTTCGCCTTGATAGAGATAACTCACGCGGTAACCTACGATTTGCTCCACTGTGCGGTAACGATGCTTGATCTTGCAGCGTTCCACCGGAATGGTTTCCGTGTAGCTCTGGGAATAGCCATTCGACATATTATTGGCGATGGCTCCACCCAGAAGCGCGCCTGCCACGGCCGGCGCATTTCTGCCGTGGCCATGACCGAATTGATAACCGGCAATCCCGCCCAGGACGGCGCCGATCACAGTATTGCCAATCGAATCCGGATTCGATACCGGTCGTCTGATTTGGCGGGTTTGCTCTTGTGTCCAGCAAACACGTCGCCCCGGGCCACGCACCTGCACCGTTTGCATAATGGGCTCCACATTCACCACCCGGGCCTTTACATATTCCACGCTGGACCAGGCAAAGGCCGGCGCTGCCGGCAGCGCCAAAAGCGCGCTCGCCATACCGAGGGTAATCAAGTTATGCTTTGCGTTCATTGCGATGTCCTCCTAATCAATTACGGTTTTCTCGAAACCGCGATCAGATTAACGCCCTTATCCTGAACCGACGCTGAACATTCCTATGTTTCCACGCCTAGCGACGAAAAACCTGCAACACGCCATCGACGAACGCCTGCCGCTGGATCGCCTGTGCGGACAAGATTTCACTCTGCTCAAAGAGATGCGCGTTGCCGATTATGTGGGCGGCTATCGCCTCTCCCGCCCTCTCACCAGGGATGCACACGATTCGATGAGGGCATCGGCCCAGGACTTTTTTCAAGAGGATGGCGTTTTTTTGAGCCGTTACGACGGCGCTCAAACTGGGCGGCCCTACGCCGTGGTCGTTTTCGCCACTTTTCTAGTCATAGAATTCAATGCATTTACCCCCGACGCCCATTTCCTGGTGCTGGCGCCGCATATGGAGACGCACGGAAATGCGCCCTATCGCGGCCTCTGGGATGCGCAGCGCATCGAACAACTCCAAAGCACATTGAAGAGCCAAGAACAGATCGAGCGCCTATTTACGGAAATCGACCGCCTCATCGATGCATTAACACAAACACAAAAACCCGCCCGGCCAGAGATCCAGGGCGCCGGGCGCGGGCGTTGGTGGTCCCGTCTGTTCGGACGTCGCTGAATACCATGGTCCAGCTCGGCTTTTATATACTGATGCCTAGGACTTATCCTATGCGCTCATTATCATCATTCGATTGAGTCCGTATTGCGATGACTGAGCGCCTGCGCGAAATCCCCTACAACTACACATCTTTCTCCGACAGCGAAATCGTCCTCAGGTTTCTTGGAGAAGAAATGTGGGACACCCTAAACCGCCTACGCGGCTCACGCCGCACCGGCATTTCCGCGCGGATGTTGTTCGAGGTGCTTGGCGATCTCTGGGTAGTGACGCGAAATCCCTATATCCAGGACGATCTTCTTGAAAATGACAAGCGCCTAAAAGAACTCGTCGAGGCGATGTATCACCGCCTCGAGCAGATTGTGAGCCGCGCAGAAAGCAACGCCGATGCGCTGCGCCTTGCGCAAGCGGCGCGCGAAGCGGTGGAATCGTTCGCAACGGATTTGCGCGCACAACGTAAACGGCGGGCGCGCGCCTTGCGGCGTTTTTCACGCCATACCCGCCGTGACAACATTGATTTTGGTGGACTGGCGCGGGTTTCGCATGTCACTGATGCCACCGATTGGCGAGTAGAGCTGCCGTTCGTGGTGCTCACTCCCGATAGCGAGGCAGAGATGGCGAAACTGGTGATGGACTGCATCGCCCTCGGCCTTACCGTGATTCCGCGCGGTGGCGGTACCGGTTACACCGGCGGCGCTATTCCGCTGACTGCTGACAGTGCAGTGATCAATACGGAAAAACTGGAAGATTTGTCATCCATAGAGTGGCGCACCCTGCCGGAAGCGGGGCAAAAAGTACCTACGGTACGCGCCGAGGCCGGCGTGGTCACCAAGCGGGTGGCCGAGCTGGCCGAAACCGAAGGTCTCGTGTTTGCGGTCGACCCGACCTCTCAGGATGCCTCCACCATCGGCGGCAACGTGGCCATGAACGCCGGCGGTAAAAAGGCGGTGCTATGGGGAACCACGCTGGACAATCTGGTGTCCTGGCGCATGATCACGCCCGATGGCAGCTGGCTGGAAGTTGAACGCCTCGGCCATAACCTAGGCAAAATTCACGAACAGGATACAGTGCGATTTCGCCTCACCCGCTACAAAACCAACGGCCGCACCCCCGTCGGCGAACCGGAAATCCTGACATTTCCCGGACGCATGTTTCGTAAGGCCGGGCTTGGCAAGGACGTGACCGATAAATTCCTGGGCGGCTTGCCAGGTGTGCAGAAGGAAGGCTGCGACGGCCTGATCACCTCGGCGCTGTTTGTGCTGCACCGCATGCCGGCGCATATCCGCACGCTATGCATGGAGTTTTACGGCGACGATCTGAGCGAAGCCGTCTCAGCCATCGTCGAAATCAAGCGCATGTTGGATGCCGATCCGGACGTGGTGCTGTCGGGATTGGAACATCTGGATGAACGCTATGTGCGCGCAGTGGGATATACCCCCAAGAGCGCCCGCGGCGAACGCCCCAAAATGGTATTGATCGCAGACATTGCGGGTGACGACGCCGACGCCGTGGCGCGCGCGGCTGCGGAAGTGGTGCGAGCAACAAACCGCCGTGGCGGCGAGGGTTTTATTGCCGTCAGTCCCGAGGCGAGAAAGCGTTTCTGGGCCGACCGCGCACGTACCGCGGCCATCGCCGCACATACCAACGCCTTCAAGATCAACGAAGACGTGGTCATCCCTCTGGAACATCTGGCCGCCTACAGCGAAGGCATAGAACGGATCAACATCCGCTTGTCGATCCGCAACAAGCTGCGCATGATCGAGGCCATTATCGCCTGCCTCGGCGAAGAACCGGCCGAACGCCGCCCAACGCCAGATTTTGGAGCCAGCGCGGAGAGCAATGCCGAATTTGTCAGCAAACGCAATGCGGCGCTGAATCATCTATATGCCGTCAAATCACGATGGGAAGCGCTGCTCGAGCACGCCGACGAACCGGCGGCACGGCATGCGGGGTTGTTGCCCGAGCCCTTGCGCGCCCAACTCACCCCGGGGGATACGCTGATGCGCCTGTTACTCCGCCGGCAGCTCAGGGTGTCCTATCGCGCCGAAATCGAGCGACCTTTGAAGGAGATCTTCGAGGGACGGGAATATCAGGCGCTGCGCACCCGTCTTGACAAGTTACACGACGAAATTCTTGCCAGCCGCCTGTTCATCGCCCTCCACATGCACGCCGGCGACGGCAACGTGCATACCAACATCCCAGTCAACTCCAATGACTACAACATGCTGCATGAAGCGGAAAAAGTGGTCGACGAGATCATGGATCTGGCGCGCTCTCTAGGCGGGGTCATTTCCGGCGAACACGGCATTGGACTCACCAAGATTCAGTATCTACAACCGGAAGTAATCGAGGCATTCGCCGAGTATAAGCGCCGCGTCGATCCTGATGGACACTTCAACAAGGGCAAGCTCATGCCCGGCTCAGGCCTGGAGCACGCCTATACACCGTCGCTCAGGCTGGTGGAACAGGAGGCGCTCATCCTCGAAGCCAGCGAGCTGGGCGATTTGAACAATGACATCAAAGACTGTCTGCGCTGCGGCAAATGCAAGCCGGTCTGCACAACACACGTGCCGCGGGCCAATCTGTTGTATTCGCCGCGCAATAAGATTCTCGCCACCGGATTGATGATTGAAGCGTTCCTATACGAAGAACAGACACGCCGGGGCATCTCCCTGCGGCATTTCGAGGAAATGAATGAAGTGGCCGATCATTGCACGATCTGCCACAAGTGCCTGACGCCTTGTCCGGTGAACATCGACTTCGGCGACGTCACCATCCGTATGCGCCACATTCTCAAACAACGCGGCCAGCGGCGATCGAGCCCGATCACAGCAGCGTCCATGGCTTTTTTGAATGTGAAGGACCCGGCCACCATCCGCGCCATGCGCAAGGCCATGATCCAGTGGGGTTACGCCGGTCAGCGCCTAGCGCATCAGATATTTCGCCGGCTGGGTCTGCTGCAAAAAGAGCGCCGTCCGGCAGCCACGCCGCGCCCGCAGCCCCTACCCGCACAGGTGATCCAGTTTGTGAAAAAACCGATGCCTGGCAAGCTGCCGGCGCGCACCATGCGCGCCCTGCTCGGTATCGAGGATGCTGCCCAGGTACCCATCCTGCGCGACCCCGATCGAAGCAGCGTGGATTCCGAAGCGGTGTTTTATTTTCCCGGCTGCGGTTCCGAACGCCTGTTCAGCCAGATCGGTCTCGCCACGCTGGCGATGCTGTACGAGGTGGGCGTCCAGACAGTGCTTCCGCCCGGCTATTTATGCTGCGGCTACCCACAAACCTCTGCCGGTGACGAGGAGAAAGGTCGCGCCATCTCCACCGAGAACAGAGTGTTGTTCCATCGTGTGGCAAACACTCTTAACTATCTCGACATCAAAACCGTGATCGTGTCCTGCGGCACGTGCATGGACCAACTGCTCAAATACGAATTTGAGCGCATCTTCCCCGGCTGCCGGTTGCTGGACATACACGAATATCTGATGGAAAAGGGCGTCAAGTTGGAAGGCGTGAATGGAGAGCAATACCTCTATCACGATCCCTGCCATACACCGATAAAAACATATAACCCCACCGAAGTGGCGTCGATGTTGATGGGCCAGGAAGTGCCGTTGTCGGATCGCTGTTGCGGCGAAGCGGGCACTTTTGGCGTCAGCCGTCCGGATATTGCCGCCCAGGTGCGTTTCCGCAAGGAAGAGGAACTGCGTAAGGGCGTGCGCGCGCTCACTGGCAAAGACGTGGTGGAAAACGGCAAGGTGAAGCTTCTGACCAGTTGCCCAGCATGCCAACAAGGGTTGGAACGATACCGCGAAGACACGGGCCTTGACACCGACTACATCGTTGTCGAGCTGGCGCGCAAACAGTTTGGAGACGACTGGGCGGAAAGTTTTGTTGCCAGGATACGGAACGGGGGAATCGAGCGCGTGCTTCTTTGAGACCTTGTTTGCAAACAAGCGATGACAGTCATTTCACCCGCATACCCGGCTCGGCCCCGGCGTCGGGCTCGAGGATGAAAATATCCTTGCCGCCGGGACCTGCCGCCAGCACCATGCCCTCAGAGACGCCAAAACGCATCTTGCGCGGCGCCAGATTGGCAACCATCACGGTCAAACGGCCTTCGAGCTGCTGGGGCGCATAGGCGGACTTGATTCCGGCGAACACCTGGCGGGTTTCGCCACCAAGGTCGAGGATGAGGCGCAATAGCTTGTCCGCGCCTTCCACCTCTTCTGCCTTAAGGATACGGGCCACGCGCAGATCCACTTTGGCGAATGCATCGAAATCGATCTGCTCGGCGATAGGGTCGGCCACCAGTGGCGCGGCCTCATGCGCCGCGACTGTCGCTGTCTGCAAGTCTTCTTTCGACGCCTCGATGATGGCCTTGATGCGGTCCGGGTCGACGCGGGTGAGCAAGGGCTTGAATTTTTCCACCTTACGGCCAAGTACGGGCTCTGTAACCCCATCCCAACTCAGCTCGCCGACTCCAAAGAAAGTTTCCACCTTCTCTGCAATCCGCGGCAGCACGGGTTTAAGGTAGCCGATGATTACGCGAAACAGATTCAATCCCTGAGTGCAAACTGCCTGCACCTCGGCCAGGCGCTCAGGATCCTTGATCAATACCCATGGCTTGTTTTCGTCGATGTATTGGTTGGCCCGATCCGCCAACCCCATGATAAGGCGCATCGCTTGGGCATATTCGCGGCGTTCATACAACTGGGCGATTTGATCACGCGAATCGGCAAAAGCCCGGTACAACCCCATATCCGGCAATTCATCGGCAAGCCGGTTATCGAACCGCTTGTTGATGAACGAAGCAGTGCGGCTGGCAATATTGACCACTTTCCCCACCAGGTCGGCATTGACGCGATTGACAAAATCTTCGAGATTCAGATCGAGATCGTCCACGCCTGCGCCCAGCTTGGCGGCGAAATAATAGCGCAGATAATCAGGGGCGAGATGTTCCAGCCAGGTACGCGCTTTAATGAATGTGCCGCGGGATTTGGACATCTTTTGTCCATCCACGGTCAAAAAGCCGTTGCACCAGATGGCGGTAGGGGTACGGAAACCCGCGCCGTGCAGCATCGCCGGCCAGAACAAGGTGTGGAAATAAGCAATATCCTTTCCGATAAAATGATAAAGCTCGGTGGCCGTATCCGGCCGCCACCAGGCGTCAAAATCCAGGCCGATACGCTCGCACAGGTTTTTGAAGCTGGCCATATAACCAATGGGGGCGTCCAGCCATACATAGAAATACTTGCCAGGCGCATCAGGGATCTCGAAACCGAAATAGGGCGCGTCGCGAGAAATGTCCCAGTCGCGAAGCCCTGCCTCAAACCATTCGCGCAGCTTGTTGGCGATCTCGGGCTGCACATGCTCGCCCTCTTTGAGCCAGTTTCGAAGGAAACGCTCGAAATCGCCGAGCTTGAAAAAATAATGCTCGGAGCGGCGCAACACCGGTACGGCGCCACTCACCGCAGAGCGCGGATCTATCAGTTCGGTGGGCGCGTAGGTGGCGCCGCAAACCTCACAGGAATCGCCATACTGATCCTCGGCGCCGCAGCGCGGGCATGTACCCTTGATGAAACGATCGGGAAGGAACATGCCTGCTTCAGGATCGTAGAGCTGTTCCACTTCACGGCGCTCAATATGACCGCCATCCCGCAGGCGGGTATAAATCAGTTCCGCGAACTGGCGATTTTCGGGTGTGTGAGTGGAATAATAGTTGTCAAAGCCAATGCCAAAGTCAGCGAAATCACGCGCATGTTCAACCTGCATGGATGCGATTAGCTGCTCCAGCGCAATACCTTCGCGCTGGGCACGAAGCATGATCGGAGTGCCGTGTGTATCGTCGGCACAGACGTAATAGACCTCGTGACCACGCATGCGTTGAAAACGCACCCAGACATCCGCCTGGATGTAGCCGAGCATATGCCCCAGGTGCAGCGGGCCATTGGCATAGGGAAGCGCGTTGGTGACGAGTATCTGACGTTTCATGAAAGACAAGGATCCTGATAGAGGGTTGAATTGGCATCTATGCGCTATTGAAAATCTCGCCGGCACCTGGTTTCCTGAGCATTTCAAGAACGAGTTCGACGACTGATCGTGTCTCAACAGTTAAATTTCAACAGCCTGTTAACATACCAGTTTCCGGGGCTTCGTGGCTACGCCAATGCGATCTCGAATGGCCGGGCCAACGCTTCTTTGTCGGTTCAAGCCGTTCCTTCTGAGGTACAATACCGACATTGGTAAGAGGCGCGCAAAGGCGCTCAACGAACATGGAGATTTTGAACATGGCTGAATTGTCTAGGCTGCAAATCGAAACTGCGCTCAAGGAGATCGAAGATCGGTATCTGGAAAAGGATCTGGTCTCAGCTGGTGAAATCAAGGACATTCGTGTAGATGGCGGCACCGTGGGAGTCGATCTGAAATTTGACTATCCGGTAAAAGGGTATGCGCCTGAAATAGAAAGAGCGGTACGCGAACGTATCGGTCGTCTGCCCGGTGTCGAGTCTATTGATGTGACGATTTCCACGAACATCGTCAGCCATGCGGTACAGCGCAATCTGAAACCGCTGGCCGGCATCAAGAACATCATTGCCGTGGCTTCCGGCAAGGGGGGGGTAGGCAAATCCACCACCGCGGTGAATCTTGCTTTGGCTCTGGCTGCCGAGGGAGCGAAAGTGGGTATCCTTGACGCCGATATCTACGGCCCCAGCCAGCCACGCATGCTTGGCATCGAAGGCAAACCGGAAACCAAAGACGGGCGCACGCTCGAACCCATGGAGAACTACGGCATCAAGGCCATGTCCATCGGCTTTTTGATCGACGAGGAAACGCCCATGATTTGGCGCGGCCCGATGGTCACTCAAGCGCTGGAACAGTTGCTAAGCGACACCCGCTGGGGCGAACTCGACTACTTGGTGATCGATCTGCCGCCGGGCACGGGCGATATTCAGCTCACCCTTTCGCAGAAAATCCCGGTCAGCGGCGCGGTCATCGTCACCACGCCCCAGGATATCGCCTTGTTGGATGCTCGCAAGGGATTGAAAATGTTTGAAAAGGTAGAGATCCCTGTGCTCGGCATCATCGAAAACATGAGCCTGCATATCTGCTCCAAATGCGGCCATGAAGAACATATTTTTGGCGAGGGCGGCGGCCAGCGCATGGCCGAGGATTACCACGTGGAGCTGCTGGGCGCCTTACCTCTGGACATCCGCATCCGCGAGCAGGCGGACAACGGCAAACCGACCGTAGCAGCCGAGCCAGACAGCAGAATCACCGAAATCTACCGCGAAACCGCCCGCCGGACAGCTGCGCAACTGGCGCAAAAGGCCAAGGATTTCAGCGGCAAGTTCCCGAACATCGTCATCCAGAATACTTGACGGTGAATCGTGGCTATTAAATCCGACAAATGGATCCGCCGCATGGCGGCCGAGCACGGCATGATCGAGCCCTTCGAGCCGCATCAAATCCGCGAACAGGGAGAGCAGCGCATCGTCTCTTATGGAACCTCCAGCTATGGCTATGACGTGCGCTGCGCCAATGAATTCAAGATCTTCACCAACATCAATTCCGCCATCGTCGACCCCAAGAGCTTCGACGAAAGCAGTTTCGTCGACATACAATCGGATGTGTGCATTATTCCGCCGAATTCCTTCGCTCTCGCGCGCACGGTCGAATATTTCCGCATTCCTCGCAGTGTTCTCACCATCTGCTTGGGCAAAAGCACTTACGCCCGCTGCGGCATCATTGTCAATGTGACCCCGCTGGAACCGGAATGGGAAGGCCACGTCACACTTGAGTTTTCCAACACCACTCCTCTGCCGGCCAAAATTTATGCCAATGAAGGCGTGGCGCAGATGTTGTTCCTCGAATCTGACGAAGTGTGTGAAGTCTCTTACAAGGACCGTGGCGGCAAATACCAGGGACAGCGCGGCGTGACCCTTCCCCAGACCTGAGCCGACACCCGTTCGGGTTCATTCGTATCTGAATCGGGCGCACACCGATAGAACATCGAAGCCGCGGCGATTTCCGGGCATGCTGTCATGATCCACCGAATCTGGCAGAATCTGCTCAGGCCGATAGGTGTTTTTCAATTCCGCGCATACCTACATAAACCGGCAGCTCCTGAATGCGGGCGATCCAAGCACGGACATGAGCGAATGGCTCAAGCGACACTTCACCCTGAGGTGCCAAAGCCACATAGGGAAAACACGCAATGTCGGCAATGCCGGGTAATGTGCCTCCTGCCAGCCAGAGCGCATCATCCAGGCGCCTCTCCAATAATTTGAGTGCCTGAATCCCCATTGCCTGCGCAGCTTCCAGGTCATAGGCCCTATGCATAAGCAAAACCACACGGGCTCTCGCCAAACCATAAAGAATCTCGTTTTCCGAAACCGCCAACCATTGCATCACCCTTGCCAGTGGGGCAGGTTCGACGGGCCACCAGTGTGCATTTCCATAACGTCTGGCGAGACGCGAATTCATAGAATAACTGCAACGCCTGAGGCTGAAAGGGAGTCAGTTGCCGCCTAGAATGGGTAGCTCTGACACCAACACCATACAGGCATGCACATGGGGCACTACAGGCAACTGACTCGAGAGGAAAGATACCAGATTGCGGCACTGAAGGGGCTGGGCTACACGCAGCGGCAGATTGCCAGGGAGATAGGCCGATCACCGAGCACCATCAGCCGGGAGCTGAGGCGCAACCAGGGGATCGAAGGCTACCAGGCGGAGACGGCGCAACGAGTGGCTGATCGTAGACGACGGGAAGCACGCAAGTGCCACAAGCGGATCCCTGAACTGATCGCCTGGGTAGAGGCCCGATTGAGAGACGACTGGAGTCCGAAACAGATCGCAGGTTCATTGAAGGAGGCGGGTTATCCATTGGTCAGCCATGAATGGATCTACCGTCACATCGAACGAGCCCAGAAAGCGGGCGGCGATCTGTACAAGCACCTTCGGCACCGGCGCAAGCGCTACAGGAAGCGCTATGGCAGTCAGGAACGGCGTGGACGGATCATCGACCGGGTTGGCATCGAAGAGCGACCAGCGGTCGTCGAAGAGCGCTCTCGTATCGGGGACTGGGAGGGCGACACGGTCCGAGGCAGGGGCCAATCGGCGTTGGTGACCCTGGTGGAACGCAAAAGCCGTCAGGTCGTGATCCAGAAAGTGGCACGGGCGACGGCGGAGCAGACGGCAGCGGCGATTATTGATCGCTTGGGCGCATTTGACGGTCTGGTGAAGACCATGACGCTCGACAACGGCAAGGAGTTCGCCTATCACAAGCAGATCGCCGAGGCGCTGGGATGCGATGTGTACTTCGCTCGGCCTTATCACAGCTGGGAACGGGGAGCGAACGAGAACATGAATGGCTTGATCCGGCAGTACTTCCCAAAGGGAACCGACTTCGATCAGGTGACAGATGAGGAGATTGCTGAGGTGGAACGCAAGCTGAATCTACGGCCCAGGAAATGCCTCAGCTATCGAGCACCCATTGAGGTGTTCTGTGATGGACCACACTGGCAAGACACCATAACGGGTGGTGTTGCAGTTATTGGTTGAATTCAGGCAGCAAAGACAAGAATAAACGTACCTTGTGGCAATTACCGGACAATGGGTAATCATAGAGTTTTGCTTTCGGCCTGCCTTCTCTCTTTAGCTCTATTCTCCCCCACCTTCTTTTTGCGTTTGTCGTCCCGCTGCATACAGCATAGTGTAGCGAGTGTCTGGCGCCCGATTTCACCTCAAACAGGCTCGATGAAATAGGTCTCCACCCAATGCTGGATATGCCCGAGATAAAACTCTACAAAACACTATAGTTCAAACGCGAAGGTTCCAGCCTTGTCGCGGTTTGTTCCGGATTTATTCTACTGTGACGGATTTGGCGAGGTTGCGCGGCTGATCGACATCGGTTCCCTTGAGGACAGCAGCATGGTAGGCCAGCAATTGCAAGGGGATGATCATAATTACCGGAGAGAGCAATCCACTTCCGCCAGGGACATGAATAAGGTTCAGTCCCGGCCCATCCTTCAAGGTGACGCCCGGCTCGGCAAAAACAAAAAGTTCGCCACCGCGGGCACGAACCTCCTCGAGATTGGACGCGAGTTTTTCCAGCATTGAATTGTTAGGCGCCACGGCCACCACCGGCATATCGCTATCGACCAAGGCAAGGGGGCCATGCTTAAGCTCGCCTGCGGGATAGGCTTCGGCATGAATATAGGAGATTTCTTTAAGCTTGAGCGCCCCCTCCATGGCGATTGGATAAAACGCTCCTCGCCCCAAAAACAACGCATTTCTCTTTTCGACAAACGCTTCGGAAAGACGCTCGATGCGGGGATCCAATTCCAGCGCCTGCTCGATCAGAGAGGGAAGAGAAAGAAGCTCCCGCCTCACCTCCGCCAGCCGCTTTTCGTCAGCACCCTTTTCCTGAGCGAGTAAAAGCACGACTTCAATCAAGGCTACGAGTTGGGTGGTGAACGCTTTGGTTGAAGCTACCCCGATTTCGGGGCCTGCCTGAGTCAAAAGCGTCAGCTCGGATTCACGTACCAGCGAGCTTTCGGGCACATTGCAGATTGCCAGCCTGGCCAGATAAGGCTCCTCCTTGGAGGCTTGCACCGCCGCCAGCGTGTCAGCTGTTTCCCCTGATTGGGACAAACTAAGGAACAAGGAGTCTGGCAATATCGCGTGGCGTCGGTAACGGTATTCACTGGCCACCTCGACCTGACACGGAATGCCCGCCAGTTCTTCAAGCCAATAGCGGGCAACCAAGCCAGCGTGATAACTGGTACCGCAGGCAACAATCTGCACTCCCCGAGTGCGGGAGAGCACATCCCGCGCCGCGCTGCCAAGGATTTCCGCTGCCAACGGTCGGGCCGCTTCCACCCGCCCCTCCAAGGTTTCGCTCACTGCATAAGGCTGTTCAAAGATCTCCTTCTGCATGAAATGCCTATAGCGCCCCCTATCCAATGCTGTGGGGCTAAGCGCGGAATTTTTGATCTCGCGTTCAACGGCTCGTCCTTGAAGGTCATATATAGTCACTGCCTCGCGCTTAATATCGATCACATCGCCGTTTTCAGGGAAAGCAAAGCGCTGCGTGACCGGCAACAAGGCTTGAACGTCGGAGGCGATGAAATGTTCACCAATCCCGTATCCAATGACCAACGGTGGGCCTTTACGACAGGCAATGATTCTACCGGGCTCGTCAACAGCTATAACTGCCAGGGCATAGGCTCCTTCGAACTCACGGCTTGCTTTTTTCACGGCTTCCAATAAATCATCGCCTTGATCCAGATGCCAGGCGATGCGGTGAGCGGCGACTTCCGTATCCGTTTCGGATTGAAAGCGATAACCCGCCTGGATGAGCTCCTCTTTCAATTTTTCATAGTTTTCTATAATGCCGTTATGCACTATGGCCAGCCGATTCGTAGAGCAATGCGGATGAGCATTCTGTTCACTGGGTACGCCATGGGTCGCCCACCGGGTATGGGCGATGCCGACGTGCCCTGGTAACGGTTCTGTAAGCAAAGCTCTAGCCAACTCAGTCACTTTTCCCACGCGTCGATGGCGCTGGATTCTGCCGGCATCATCGACCACGGCCATTCCAGCCGAGTCGTAGCCCCGATACTCCAAGCGCCGAAGGCCCTCGAGAAGAACCTCTTGAACATTCCTTTCGGCCACGCCGCCGATGATGCCGCACATCGCCTTATCCCTCTTTTTTCCCAGGTCGCTTCCAATCCGGGATGGTAATCTGCGGTGCCCTGGCCAGAGTCAACTTGCCTGCCGGAGCGTCTTTGCTAATCACCGATCCGGCGCCGATGGTTGCACTCTTACCCACATTGACCGGGGCCACCAGGGCGGTATTCGAACCAATGAAAGCATTGTCGCCAATGGAGGTGCGATGCTTATTGACGCCATCATAATTACAAGTAATAGTACCGGCGCCGATATTGACTTTCTCTCCAAGCGTAGAGTCGCCTATATAGCTCAGATGATTGACTTTGCTGCCGCGACCGAGACTGGAATTCTTTATTTCCACAAAATTTCCGACACGCGCGCCTTCACTTAAATGGGTGCCGGGGCGCAGTCTTGAGAAAGGGCCGACCGAACAGTTCGGAGCAATGTTTGCGTTTTCGATAATAGAATGGGCTTCTATGCGTGTACCCGCCCCGATGTCACATTCATTGAGAACGGTATATGGCCCGACATAACATCGGTCGCCGAGCCGTACCTTACCTTTCAGAATAACGCCCACATCGATCTCTACATCACTACCTGCAATAACCTCTCCACGAATATCGAGACGCATGGGATCACGCAAGGTCACGCCCTCTTTCAACAGGCGATGAGATCTTCTTTTCTGCAATGCTCTTTCTGCGATCGAAAGCTGCGACTTGTCATTGATCCCTAAAACTTCTTCTGAATCAGTGCATCGATGCACCTTAACCTGCACGCCTTCTGCCACTGCCATGGACAGACAGTCGGTCAAGTAGTATTCCCGCTGGGCATTTTTGCAGTCGAGCTGCCCGGCCCATCGCTTGAGCGCAGCGCATTGCACTGCAAGTATTCCTGTATTGACTTCACACAACTCCCTCTGCGCGGGCGTGGCATCTTTTTCTTCCACAATCGCAACCACGTCACCACGCGCATTCCGCACGATTCGCCCAAATCCAGAAGGATTATCCAATAGCGTGCTTAACCAAGCGAGCGCACCATTTTTTGCATTTTCAAGCAAAATACGTAGCGTTTGCGTGGTTACTAGAGGGACGTCGCCGTATAGAACAAGTACGATATCATCGTCTTGGACTAGATGAAGCGCTTGTGCAACGGCGTGCCCGGTGCCCAGTTGTTCTGCCTGATACGCGAACCTGACATTGCGCTCTGACAAATGAGATTTGACCAAGTCGGCTCCATGCCCAACAACAACTATTGGAACTCGATCCTGAATAGCCTCGGCCGTATCGACAACATGATCTATCAGAGTCTTTTCCGCCAAAGGTTGCAACACCTTCGGTAGAGAGGATCGCATGCGCTTTCCTCTACCGGCAGCCAGAATCACTGGAACGATATTCACGGTACGAACTCAGAAAGAGATGCATTAACGCCTTTGGATGAGATAGTTTAAGGGGTAAAAAATAAGCACGGATTGACCGGTGGCCGGCGAAAACCACTGGCCTAAACGCTTCTTTGCATCCTGGCTCCTCAGCACCTGGCGGTTCCAGGAAAGTTTTATTGTGTTGACGATCAATAAGCCTTTGAGCTGAAACTAGACGAATAACTCAGCCTTTTATTTCCCTGCGCAGGTTCTTGATCAGGCGCAATTGTGCTTCCGCTTGAATCAATTCGGCCTGCGCACGGGCGAAATCCTCTTCTTCCCGCCGTTCGCGCATGGCTTCTTCAGCTCTTTGCTTGGCCTCCAATGCCTTGGCCTCATCCAAGTCCTTGGCACGTATCACGGTATCCGCCAGCACGGTCACGATGTGGGGCTGAACTTCAATAATCCCACCACCAACGTAATAGTGCTCCAGTTCCTGTTTACCTTCGGGCTTAAACCTGACTTCGCCCGGTGCAAGTTGGCTCAGCAATTGCGTATGCCTTGGGAATATACCCAGCTCACCCGCAACCGAAGATGCATATACTTCATTGATCGGGCCGGAAAAGATGGATTCTTCAGCGCTTACGATGTCAAGATGCATGGTCATGGCCATAGCTTAGCATCCATTTTTGTCATTTCATGGTCTTGGCTTTTTCAACCGCTTCTTCGATTGAACCAACCATGTAAAAAGCCTGCTCTGGCAGATGATCATATTCTCCAGCCACGATAGCCTTGAAACCCTGAATCGTGTCTTTCAAGGATACATATTTGCCTGGCGCACCAGTAAATACCTCCGCCACAAAGAACGGCTGGGAAAGGAAACGCTGAATTTTACGCGCTCTGGCAACCAACAATTTATCTTCTTCAGACAGTTCATCCATGCCAAGGATAGCAATAATGTCTTTGAGTTCCTTGTATCGTTGCAGCACATTCTGGACAGCGCGGGCTGTTTCATAATGTTCGGATCCAATAATTTGCGGATCCAACTGCCGACTGGTGGAATCCAGTGGATCGACGGCAGGATATATACCCAGCTCAGCGATTTGACGGGACAAAACCACAGTCGCATCCAGATGCGCAAAAGTGGTGGCCGGGGAAGGATCGGTCAAATCGTCCGCAGGCACATAGACCGCCTGGATAGAAGTAATGGAGCCAGTCTTGGTAGACGTTATTCGCTCCTGTAGCACGCCCATTTCTTCCGCCAGAGTAGGTTGATAACCCACTGCAGACGGCATGCGCCCTAACAAAGCAGAAACCTCGGTGCCGGCAAGAGTGTAACGATAAATGTTATCTATGAACATCAATACATCACGCCCCTCATCCCGGAAATATTCGGCCATAGTCAATCCCGTAAGGGCCACACGCAAGCGATTGCCCGGCGGCTCATTCATCTGACCATAGACCATCGCAACCTTGGATTCCTCCAGTTTGTCGAGCCGAATAACCTTGGCTTCAGACATTTCATGATAGAAGTCGTTGCCTTCGCGTGTTCGCTCCCCTACGCCGGCAAATACTGACAAACCTGAATGCTGAGTCGCAATATTGTTGATGAGCTCAAGCATGTTGACGGTCTTCCCGACACCCGCCCCGCCGAACAGACCCACCTTGCCGCCCTTGGCAAATGGGCAAAGTAGATCAATAACCTTGATTCCCGTCTCTAAAAGTTCTGTTGAGCTGGCCTGTTCATCAAACGATGGCGCTGGGCGGTGAATGGGCCATTTCTCCTCCGTGGCCACTTCCCCCCGTTCATCCTGAGGCTCTCCAAGTACATTCATTATCCGTCCTAGAGTTCCCTTGCCAACTGGTACTGAAATTGGCGACCCTGTGTTGACAACATCAAGACCGCGCTTCAATCCCTCAGAGGGCCCCATCGCAATCGCCCTAACTACGCCGTCTCCTAATTGCTGCTCAACTTCTAACGTCAAACCTACGTCTTCGATACGCAACGCATCGTAGATCTTGGGAACCGAATCCCTGGGAAATTCAACGTCAACGACAGCTCCGATGATTTCAACAACTTTGCCCGAACTCATGGTTAGTTCCTCTTTAATACTTAAATAACTGAGCAATGCGGCAAGCGACTAAACAGCAGCCGCACCACTTACGATTTCCGAAATTTCCTGAGTGATAGCTGCTTGACGTGCTTTGTTATAGGCCAGCTGCAAATCATTTATGAGACTGCCCGCATTATCCGAAGCACTCTTCATCGCCACCATGCGCGAAGCCATCTCACAAGCCACATTTTCCACAACAGCCTGATAAACCTGGGATTCAACATAGCGCTTGAGCAGTTCATCCAGAACAACCTTCGCTTCAGGTTCGTAGATGTAATCCCAATGATGCTTAAGAGATTCATCTTTGATTTTTTCAACGGGCAACAACTGTGTCAGCTTGGGACGCTGAACCATCGTATTGACGAACTGATTTTCTACAAGGTACAAGCGATCGATTTTCCCAGCTTCGTAGTTCTGCAACATGACACCAACCGTCCCGATGATGTCACTTAAGTGTGGCCGATCCCCCAACTGGGTTGCCTGTGCGGCAATATTTGCTCCAAAGCGGCGGAAAAAAGCTGATGCTTTCGACCCCACGATGCAAAGGTCAATCTCGGCGCCATGGTTTTGCCAATCGCGGATAGAAGAAATCGCTTTCTTGAACAAGTTGATGTTTAGACCACCGCACAACCCTCTGTCCGTGGAAATAACAATAAACCCGACACGGCGAACCTGCTCCCGAATTTCCAAATAGGGATGGTGATATTCAGGATGCGCCATTGAAAGATGACCGATTACTTTCTTGATCTTCTCGGCATAGGGACGCGTTGATTCCATGCGCTCCTGTGCTTTCCGCATTTTACTGGCAGCGACCATTTCCATGGCTTTGGTGATCTTTTGAGTATTTTTTATACTCTTGATCTTCGTGCGGATCTCTTTTGCTGCGGCCATTATCTGTCACCAAACGTTATTGGCTTTGAAATTTTCAATCGCTTTTTTCATCTCAGAAGCAATCTCATCATTGAAATCGCCTTTCTCATTGATTTTATCAATCAAATCAGCGTGTTCTGAATTGATATAACTATGAAGCGCCGCCTCGAAGTCGACGACTTTTTCAACTTCGACATCATCCAGATAACCTTCATTTGCAGCAAACAGCGAAAAAGCCATTTCAGCAATACTTAAGGGTGCATACTGCTTCTGCTTCATCAACTCGGTAACGCGCTTGCCTCGCTCCAATTGCTTGCGGGTAAAATCATCGAGGTCGGATGCAAATTGCGAGAATGCAGCCAGTTCGCGGTATTGAGCTAGGGCCAGACGAATTCCACCGCCCAGCTTCTTGATAATTTTGGTCTGCGCCGCACCGCCAACTCGTGATACCGACAAACCTGCATCAATAGCTGGCCGAATACCAGAGTAAAAAAGATCGGTATCCAAAAAGATCTGACCGTCAGTAATCGAAATGACGTTCGTCGGGACGAAGGCAGACACGTCTCCCGCCTGAGTCTCAATGATTGGCAAAGCAGTCAATGATCCGGTTTTGCCTTTGACTTCTCCATTTGTGAACTTTTCCACATATTCCGCGTTTACACGAGCGGCCCGTTCCAGGAGGCGGGAATGTAAATAGAAAACATCGCCTGGGTATGCTTCACGTCCCGGTGGCCTTCTCAGAAGCAACGAAACCTGTCTATAAGCCCAGGCTTGTTTGGTGAGGTCGTCATAAATTATCAGAGCGTCCTCTCCACGATCACGGAAATATTCGCCCATTGTACAACCTGCATAAGGCGCAATGTATTGCATGGCTGCAGATTCAGAAGCGGAAGCAGCGACAATGATCGTGTTTTCCAATGCACCAAATTCTTCTAATTTGCGTACGACGTTTGCAATCGAAGAGGCTTTCTGACCCACCGCAACATAAATACATTTCACGCCGGTGTTACGCTGGCTGATGATTGTATCGATCGCTACAGCAGTTTTGCCGGTCTGTCGATCGCCAATGATCAATTCACGCTGCCCTCTTCCAATCGGCACCATAGAATCAATGGCCTTCAATCCCGTTTGCAGTGGTTGATCTACTGATTGTCGTTCGATAACGCCAGGGGCGATTTTCTCTATGGGAGAAGTTAGCTTCGTATCTATGACGCCCTTACCATCAATGGCCCTGCCCAGAGAGTCTACAACGCGGCCGAGTAACTCTGGCCCAACAGGCACCTCCAGGATACGACCGGTGCACTTGGCGGCATCGCCTTCGGAAATGTGTTTGTAGTCACCAAGGACAACTGCACCCACTGAATCGCGTTCCAGGTTCAGGGCAAGCGCATAAGTTTCGCCCGGAAGCTCTATCATCTCGCCGGCCATTACATCAGAAAGGCCATGAATTTTTATGATCCCATCCGTCGAGCTGACGATCGTCCCCTCGGTACGCGCTTCAGCCACCGCATCGAAATTCTTGATGCGCTGTTTTATCAGATCACTGATTTCTGTTGGGTTTAGATGCATCTTTATTTCCTCTTAATGACTCATTGTTCTAGCTAGCTGTTCCAAGCGACCTTTCAAGGAGCCATCGATTACCAGATCTTTTGCGTGAATAACAACGCCACCAAGTAAATCCTTCTCCAACTTGGTATGTAGAGTAACTTCAGCGCCCAAACGTTTTTTCAGGAACGTCTTGAGGTCGGACTGCTGCGTATCGGTAAGCTCTTGAGCGCTGATAACTTCAGCTTCGATCAATCCCTTATCCTGGTTACGCATATGCTCGAATATAGCAACCAGATCGTTAGCGGCCTGAAGGCGATCGTTTTGAACCAATAACCTGATTAAGTTGCGTTGCTCATCGGATGGATTTTTTCCTATCAATTCAGTCAACAACTCGGCCAACTGCTCTTCATCGACCCGAGGATCACCAATCAATGCGTTAACACTCTGAACCGAGAGGGTTTGTGCGAATGACCGAAGAAAATCGCTCCACTGATCTAATGTGCCCTGTTCTTTGGCAAGTTCATAGACAGCTTTTGCGTACGGCCTGGCATAGGTTGATAGTTCTGACATCCGGGCACCTTAGTTCAATTAGATCTGCGCGACGAGCTCTTTCAGAGCCTGTTCGTGAGCCTTGGGATCAATCTCGCGCTCGAGAACCTTGCTCGCCCCCATCACCACGAGTTGCGCAACTTGACCGCGCAATTGCTCACGCGCCCGATTGAACTCCTGCTCGATTTCGGCTTCCGCCGCGGCCTTCAGACGACTGCCTTCCTCGATAGCATCAGTTTTCGCCTCATCGACGATCTCAGTGGCACGTTTTTGAGCTTGAGCAATAATCTCCGCGGCCTTTTGCTTGGCTTGGCGAAGTTCTTCTTCCGCCCTTTTTTCCGCCAGCTCTTTCTCATGGCGCCCACGTTCAGCAGCAGCAAGCCCTTCGGCTACACGTGCCTTCCGGTCTTCCAGAATTTTCGTGAGCGGCCCCCAAAGTTTGGCATTTATAAACCAAACCAGAAGTACAAAGGTCAGAATTTGCGCTACAAGCGTAAGTGTAATATTCACAGCTTCACCTCGGCTGGATCAAAAACCAATACTGACTTGATTCGATCAGCCACCAACCGCCGCCTTGATAGCCGTAGCCGCGGCGCCCAGAAACGGGTTGGCGAAAAGGAACCACATGGCAAATGCCAAGATGATGAAAGGAAAGGATTCCATCAATCCCGCGAAGATAAACATATTGGTCATCAGCATAGGTCGCAATTCGGGCTGACGCGCGATACCTTCCAATGTTTTGGAGGTAATAAGGCCCCAGCCAATTGCGGAACCCAATCCGGCCGCACCGAGGATAACGCCCACTCCAACAGCCGTATAGGCGTAAATCATGGCAATCATGTCAGCAGTCATGGTTTTCTCCTTAAAAATCAAAAACAAAAGTTGAACAAAATCGGTTTCGGATCAATGATCCTCGGTATGAGCCATACCCAGATAAACGATCGTCAATACCATAAAGATAAATGCCTGCAATGTAAGGATCAGTACTTCAAATATTGACCAAGCGAGCCCAGAAACAGTTTGAACCGGGAACCAAAGCAGAACGCTAGGTAAAGTAGAATGGGTAAACACGAGTAGCGCGATCAAGAGAAAGACCAGTTCACTTGCAAACAAGTTTCCAAACAAACGAAGCCCCAGACTCAAAGGTTTGGCAATCTCCTCAATGAACGTCATTATAATGTTAACAGGCACGAAATATTTCCCAAAGGGATGAAAAAGGAACATTTTTAAATATCCCGAGACCCCTTTCACCTTCAGATTGTAATAGACAACCAAAGCAAAAACAGTAAAGGCCATTCCCAGAGGGGTACCTAAGCTCGCCGTAGGCACAGCCCTAAAATAGACGTGCTCCAATCCAAGCATATGTCCCGCCCAGGTCGCAATCCCGGGAATCACGTCTACGGGAATCAGATCGATGTAATTCATCCCCAAAATCCAGATGAATACCGTAAGCGCCAACGGCCCGACCAATGGATTCACCATGGGGCCGAATACGTCTTTTACTTGCGCGTTCACAAACTCGATAAGCGCCTCAAATACATTCTGCATTCCCTTGGGGGCATCTGGATCCAGATTCCGGCCTACTCTCCAGGCAAAGAAACCGATAATCAGCGCAACAACAACTGACATCACCCATGAGTCCATAAAGAAAACATGAAAATCCGCCAGGCTCGACGGTTCATGTGTTTGTGCACTGCACCCAATGCACCAGTTGGTCAAGTGGTGCTGAATGTACTCGACTGGATTCGCCGCCTGGGCCGTTGCCGCTGCACTCATTTGAATGACCGCTCCCTATCCATTAATTGCTCTTTCAGATCTTAGCCCGCCGACCGAATGTCGCGCTCGCAAGCATGAATACCATCTGTGCACCCACGAAATTACCCACCATTGGCAGCGGGGACAAACGAAGAACCCCCATGCCGACTGCCAGTGCAGCCAAAACAAAAACAAATCTAACTACCGCACCGACATACAAAATTATTAGACCGCGCTGAGTATCGTATTCCATTGCATGGTTGGCCCGATCCACTCTGTGATCCAGCATCCAGGTATTCACCAGGGCAGTAGCCCCACCGTAAAGCGCGGCTACGCCCGAACCGGTTCCGGCAATGAGGATAGCCAAACCCACCCCTATCGATACCAACCCGGTTTGAATAAGAAATATCGCTTTACGCATGTAATTAACTGGATGCTCAAGGGCAATCCAGCCATCTTCGAGCCCGCGGCGAGTATAGAGAGTTACTCTTTTTGCGTCAACCAAGTGCCCTGGTTCAGTACATATGAGACACCGCGACCTCAGGGACCTCATACCCGGCCTCACGAAGATACTCGGCTGGGGTTCTCTGTTTCAATGCCTGATGGGGGCGCAGCAGATTGCAGACCTGTTCCCACCATTGCACCAGGGGACGAAGCGCCCGTATCGTGGTCGGTAGCGGGTAGCTGGCATAGAACGCGTAGCGCCAGATGCCATTGGCCCGTTCCACCCCGCCATTGCGCTGGGGCCGTTTCGGCGGCAGCACATAGAGGTCGATACCCGCTCCGCTTTTCAACGGCTTACGAATTTAGATGACAGGGCCCTGCCTGATCGATGTGCAACCGGTACGCCTTGCCGCTTGGGTGGCAGGAGACTAAGGGTGCGTAGGCGCAAAAGATGGCGGGCGATAGGCGGAAGAGAACGATGCAATCACATGTCATTTTGGTAACTTGATCTATCTGGGATCGTCCACTAAATTTGATCTGTATCGCGTTTGGCCGGCACCGCACCGTCCGGACCATAAGATACAATCACATGACGATGAGAGGAGATCCACCCATGAATCACACTTTCCCAAAGAAAACCTTGTTGGCGGTCGCGCTGGCCGCGGGCTTCCCCTTTGCGGGGGCGGCCTACGCCGGATCATTGTTTTCCGATATTCCGTCAAACACGCCCGCCGCCCAATCCGGCGCAGGGCCCTCTGTTGACAATACGCCGGATCTGGTCAAGCAGGCCTCGAGTGCAAATGCTTCCTCATCTGCAACCGGATCTGGGCCGAATTCTCTCGACCATTCCGTAAATACGTCCGCGAGCGGATCTGATTCGAGTTCACCCGACCACTCCGCTGACACATCGTCACATTCCTCCAACGACAATTCGCCTGATCACGGTGCCTTCGGAGGCGGCTACGGCGGCATGGGCGGTGACCACGGTGGTGGCGACCATGGCGGCATGGGCGGCGGCGGCGGCCACGGTGGCGGCGGCGGCGGCGGCGGTGGCGGCCACGGTGGCCACGGCGGCGGCGGCGGTGGCGATGGCGGTGGCGATGGCGGCCACGGCTGATTCCATGAGGGCGGGCCGAGTTTTGGTGGGATCCACTAAAACCGGTTCGCCCAATGCACCGAACGGGAAAATTGCAGCATCGATCCCGGCGGGATTCATTTTGAAATCCTTGCTGCTGTAAAGTAAGTTAGTTGCACCTCGTCATGGCGCACACGTAATGGACTGCGGGATAGCTTCCGTTCAAGGCGCCCGCTGTCCAAGCAGCAGTGGCGATCGGCTGGATATCTTTTACCTGCGAAATTCGCTTTCCCGCTCCCTGCGAGCGCACCCACGCTCAGGTGCTCTGGCATGTGGCGCCTGCCCTGGCAGGAGACCTGCGTCTGATGGTTGGATCAACGGGTAAATCAGGCTTGTCCGGGCTTGAATCCGCAACCGGAAACACAAAGATATTCGGCAGCAACCGCTTTTTTCTAGTGACGCCCGATCTTTTCCCAAAGTTTTTCCAGCCGCCCCACTGAGACAGGCCGAGGCGTGCCTAGAGCCTGCGCAAATAGGGACACGCGCAACTCTTCCATCTGCCAACGGTACTCATAGAGCGCCTCACTCAGCTTGCCGCCTTCGTCCAAATACTGTTTATAGCGCGCCCACAAGGGCTCGATTTCCCCACGCAAGCGGCGATCCTTGTCGGGTTGCTGGGATAGCCTTTCCAGGCGTCGCTCCACAGCTTTGAGATAGCGCGGCAGGTGCGGCCGTTGACCGGCGGGCGTGGCGCGGATGAACCCCGGATAGATCAGATGCCTGAGTTGATCATTGATGTCGTTGGCCGCTTCGATCCAGCTCAGCGGTAAATCACCCTTAAGGCACTGGCGAATGCGGTGAAAAGCGGCGAACGCGTCGTTCAAGGTCTCTGCGAGGCGGGTGGCGGCAGGGACAATTTCAGTGCGTCCGGCCTCGAGGCGCGCCTTGAATTCGCTCTCGCGGCGCGGCAGCGAGTCTGCGAGAAAAATGTCTTCGAGAACGGCTTCGATGAGATCGTCCTTGAGTTCTTCACACTGGCCAACGGCGGCGAAATGAAGGCACATCTCTTGCGCATGCGGCAAGCGTTTGTGGAGATATTTGACTTGCTCGCGCAACACGATGCGCAGCAACCCCAACACGCCATCTCGATGGGCTGCCAATGCCTTTTCCTCGCTGTCCAACACGCGCAAAGAGATTTTATCGCCTTCACGCACCAGTGCAGGGAACCCTTTGAGCGCAAGGTTCCGCTGTTCAAGGTCCACGCTGTCGGGCAGATCGCCAAAGTCCCAGGATGTGATGTTGTCACGCTCCAGCGTCTGTGTGGGCAGCGCCTTGAAGTTCTCCTGCACGCGCCCTTCCAGAATATCGGTCAGAGCCGCCAGATCGCGCCCTTCGGCAAGCAGCTTGTGATTGGCGTCGACGACGTCGTAGCGCATACGCAGGTGAGCGGGCAAGGCAGCGCGATCCCAGGCATCGGAAGGCACCTCCACGCCGGTCATGCGCTTGAGTTGATGTGCGAATGTGGCATACAAATCGCCTTCACCGAAGCTCATCGCCTGAGCACAGGCACGGGCGAACTCTGGCCGGGGTACGAAGTTCTTGCGTAACCCTTTAGGCAGTCCGCGCAGCAAAGCGACGAGCTTTTCTTCCAGCAAGCCGGGCACCAGCCATTCGCAACGGGCGATATCGATCTGCCGGAGCGCGGCCAGCGGCACGCGAAGCGTAAGACCGTCATCTTCTTCGCCCGGCGCGAGGCGATATCGCAACGGCAACGACAGGCCCGCCCCCACATTGAGCTGGTCGGGAAAACATTCGGCCGTAACCTCGCCCGCGGCATGCCGCATCAGCGCTTGACGGGTGAGATACAGCAACTTGGGATTTTCGCGTTCAGTCTGTTCGCGCCAATGTTCGAAAGCGGCTCCATTGTTGATGTCTGCGGGCAAAAGGCGGTCGTAGAATTCGAAGATCACCTGTTCATCGACGAGAATGTCGGGACGCCGGGATTTGGCCTCCAATGCCTCGACTTCTTCGATCAACGCCAGGTTATGGGCGAGAAAGCCGCCACGGCTCTTGAACTTGCCATAAACCAGTGCGTGGCGGATGAAAAGCTCACGTGCTTCGGCGGGATGCGTGCGGGCGTAATCGACACGCTTGCGCGGATGGATGACCAAACCGTACAAAGTGATTTTGTCATAGGCGCCGACTCGTGCCGCCCTTTGTTCCCAGTGCGGCTCATGGATGTGATGCTTGAGCAAATGGGCGCCAAGTTTTTCTATCCATTCCGGCTTGATGGCGGCCACGGTGCGGGCGTAGGCACGGCCGGTGTCCACGATTTCGGCGGCCATCAGCCATTTCGGCGCGCGCTTTGCCAATGCCGATCCTGGAAATATCTGGAAGCGGCGATTGCGCGTCCCCAGGTAACTTACGCCACGGCTGCCTTTGCGTTTTTTCCGTTCCTGCTCATCTTTGTATCCAACCTGGCTCAACAAGCCAGCGAGCAAGGCGCGATGAATGGCATCGTAGCCTGCCGGCTCGGTATTTTCGCGAAATCCCATTTCCAGCAATTGACCATGGAGCTGGCGCCAAGTCTCTATCCATTCACGCATACGCATCCACGACAAAAATTCATGCCGGCAGAGTTTGCGTAATTGGGTTTTCGATAAATGCCGCGCCTTGTCATGGAAGTAATCCCAAAGCTTGAGATAGGCGAGAAAGTCGGAATGTTCATCAGCAAAACGTCGATGCGCCTCGTCGGCCGCCTGTTGCTTGTCGAGCGGGCGTTCGCGCGGATCCTGAACGGCCAGCGCAGAGACGATGACCAGCACTTCGCGCAAAGCTCCTTCGCGTTCAGCGGCAAGAAGCATGCGGCCAAGGCGAGGATCGACATGGAGCCTCGCCAGACGCCGCCCTGTTTCGGTGATGCGGTGGCGGTTATCCACTGCATGCAACTCTTCAAGGAGCTGGTAGCCGTCTTTCACCAACCGCGCTTCGGGCGGGTCGATGAACGGAAAGTCTGTCACCTTGCCAAGTCCCAGGGCACTCATTTGCAGTACCACGGAGGCGAGATTGGTGCGCTGCATTTCCGCTTCCGTGAATGCCGGCCGGGTAGTGAAATCTTCCTCGCTGTATAAACGGATGCACACACCCGGCCCGAGGCGGCCGCAACGCCCCTTGCGCTGCTCGGCGGAAGCTTGGGAAATCGGTTCGATCGGCAAACGCTGGAGCCTTGAACGCCAAGAATAACGGGAAATACGTGCCGTGCCGGTATCCACCACGTAGCGGATGCCAGGAACGGTGAGCGAGGTTTCCGCGACGTTGGTGGCGAGTACGATGCGCCTTTTACCGCGGGGTTGGAACACGCGCTGTTGCTCTCTGGCCGACAGGCGCGCATACAAGGGAAGAATCTCGGTTTGCAGCGGGTGGTGTTTGGCCAGCGCCTCGACAGTCTCGCGGATCTCACGCTCACCCGGTAGAAAAACGAGAATATCGCCCGGCCCCTCGCGCGCCAGTTCCTCACAGGCGGCGACGATGCCTTCGCTCTGACTGCGGTCTATGTCTTCGTCATCGAGGCTGATCAATGGCCGGTAGCGCACCTCCACCGGCCAAGTGCGTCCCTCCACATAAATAATGGGCGCGCCACCGAAATGACGCGAAAACCGCTCGGGATCGAGAGTGGCCGAGGTAATGATCAGCTTGAGGTCGGGTCGGCACGGCAGCAAGCGCTTGAGGTAGCCGAGCAGGAAATCGATATTGAGGCTGCGTTCATGCGCCTCGTCTATGATTAGCGTGTCATACTGGCTGAGCAGACGATCCTTTTGGATCTCGGCCAGCAGAATGCCGTCGGTCATGATCTTAAGATAGGTTTCTGTACCGATATGGTCAGAAAAACGCACCTTGAAGCCGACACCGCGGCCAACCTCGGTCTTGAGTTCCTCGGCGATACGCGTAGCCACGCTGCGTGCGGCGATGCGTCGCGGCTGGGTATGCCCGATCAGGCCGGCGGCGCCTCGTCCCAACTCGAGACAGATCTTTGGCAACTGGGTGGTTTTGCCCGAGCCTGTATCGCCGCAGACGATGACTACTTGGTGCGCGGCGATAGCGCGGGCGATCTCCGTGCGTCTAGCCACGATCGGCAGATCGTCCGGATAGTTCGGTACAGGCAGCGCCGCCTTCCTTGCCGCAATCTGCTCATACGCCGCTTCGATGTCCGCTTCCACTCTCGCCAATCCGCGGTCGATCGGCTGGTTTTCGCGCAGGCGGCGCTCAAGCCCCGCCAGCCGCCTTGAAAATTCCAGGCGCCGGTGGCCACCTAGAATTTCCAGACGTTCTTTGAGTCGGCGGATTTTGCATGCTTCTGGCGGTGCGTGCCGAGAATCTTCGGGATTCAAAACTGCCTCAACCGCCGACCTTCAAGGCCAAACTCGCGATGTGATGTTTGCTCAACGTTTCGCGGGCAACGTTGAGCTTGGTCAGATTGTTGAACGGGCCGATTTGCACCCGATACCAAGTCTGCCCTCGCACCTCGACCTTTGAAATGGTGGATACGAAACCCAGCAGCGCAAGACTCGCTTTCATCCGGTTGGCTTCAGCGTAAGTTCTGAACGAGCCCGTCTGCAGCATGTAACTGCCGGGCTTTTCTATCTTCCGAAGAAGCTGAACGGATGGAGGACTGGCATTGTGAATCCGTTTCGTCGGGGGATTATTCTGTCCCGGGACGACGACTTCGAGTTTTGGCAACAGGGTATAGAAGTCGTATTTCGGCGGTGCCGACTGGCGCGGGGTTTCTGCCGGCGCGGTACTCACCGGCGGCCTGGTTGTGTGAATCTGGCGCTCAGGGTGGTTTGTCCCCAGAGACGGCTTGGTTGCGTTCATGCCGGGTCCTGGGCGGCTGCCGAGCCACAAAAGAAACGCTGCGAACAAACCAATCGCAAGGCCGAGACTCACCCAAGCCCAGGGAGGCGCGCCGGATTTTGCCTTCGTGGGTTTCTTTCTCACAGGCGAACGTTTTTTATAGTCTCTGGACATGATCGCTTACATCGTCTCCGGCGCGCTCACACCCAGCAGATGCAAGCCATTGCAAATGACCTGCTGTACGGCAAGACACAAATCCAGGCGCGCATCGCGCAGCTCGGCATCCTCGACGATGAATTGCTCAGCGTTGTACCAGGTGTGGAAACCCTGGGCGAGTTCGCGCAGGTATTGAGCGATTTGATGTGGTTCGGCGGCCAATGCCGCGGATTCGATCAATTCAGGATACCGGCCCAGAAGGTTGATCAGAGCTTGTTCATGCGTGCTTGTCAGTCGATCAAGATGCGCCAGACCGCGGGCGCGATCGTGGGCAAGTCCGCGCTCGGCGAGTTGGCGCATGACACTGGCCACCCGCGCATGCGCATATTGAATGTAGTACACCGGATTGTCGGCGGACTGGGATTTGGCCAAATCCAGATCGAAATCCAGATGCTGGGATGCCGCGCGCATGACGTAGAAAAAGCGTGCAGCATCCTTGCCGACCTCCTCGCGCAACTCGCGCAAGGTGACGAATGAACCTGAGCGGGTAGACATTTGCACACGCTCGCCTCCGCGGTAGAGGATCGCGAATTGCACCAGCAGCACGTCCAGCCGCTCCGCCTCAATGCCAAGCGCCGTCAGCGCGGCCATGACGCGGGGAATATAGCCGTGATGATCTGCCCCCCAGATATCGATCACCCGCTCGAAACCGCGCTCGAATTTGTCCAGATGATAAGCGATATCGGAGGCGAAATAAGTGGTTTGGCCATTGTCGCGCTGCACCACGCGATCTTTTTCATCACCGAATTCACTGGAACGGAACCACAAGGCGCCGTTTTTTTCGTAAAGCAGATTCGCATCGCGCAACTGTTCGATAACCTTGTTCACGCGGCCGCGCTCGGTCAATGAGCGTTCAGAAAACCATTCATCATATTCGACCCCGAATGCGGCGAGATCATCGCGGATGTCGTCCAGGGTGAGGTTGAGTCCGAGTTCAAAGACAAAACGGTAACGATTGTCGCCGAGAAGCTCGCGGACGCGCGCGATCAGCGCATCGATATAAGTTTCCTTGTCGCCACCCTCGGGTGCGTCTGGGGGCAGGTTGTCAAGGAGCTGTTGGCGTGAGACGGCCCAACCATCGCCCTCCTGGGTGTATAGCCGCTCGGCATATTCACGTACGTAATCGCCTTTGTAGGCATTGGCCGGAAACGGTACGTCTATCCCGCACCGCTGGAGGTAACGCATCCATACGCTGACGGCCAGAATATCCATCTGGCGTCCGGCATCGTTGACGTAATACTCCCGATGAACGGAAAAACCAGCCGCCGCGAGCAATTCGGCCAGCGCGGCGCCATAAGCCGCGCCGCGCCCGTGACCGACATGCAGCGGGCCGGTGGGATTGGCTGAAACGAATTCGACTTGTACCTTGCGTCCCGCGCCGAGACGGCTGCGTCCATAGTTCTCAGCCGCGGCAAGAATCTCGCCAATCACGGCCTGGCGGGCGGCGGGACTCAGGTGAATATTGATAAATCCGGGGCCGGCGATCTCGATGCGCTCGATACGCGCATCTTCGCCGATAACAGCAACGATGGCTTCTGCCAGTTCGCGCGGCTTGCGGCGCGCGGGCTTGGCCAGTTGCAGGGCGATACTGGTGGCGTAATCACCATGTTTCGCTTCCCGAGGACGGCTCAATGTCACCTCAGCGGCCACTTCCTCCGGCAGCGCCCCAGCGTTCACCAGTGAGATGATAGCGGATTGGATCAAAAACTCGATTTCGTTTTTCACGTGCGCCTGTAATGCCTGACTCGAAAAGCGCACATTCTACGGAATAGGGGCCTTGGCTGCACGCCTCGACCAGTTGCTCTTTTTTTGGCGACTGTTACTTAACCGGCGTCGGCAGATTACGAATCAGATCAAGGCGGATGCGCACCTTGTCTCCATCCGCTTCTTGCCCGACAAGATACAAACGTCCCGCATCTTCGATCACCTCTTCAGGCTGGATGCAGCCTATATAAGCTCGATCCGAGACTTCATCAGCCCATTGAAGATCAAGTTTTTCCGCCGTCAACACGGCGATCTCCAAGCGCTCCCGCACATGCGGGGCAACGGTTTGATAGGGTTTCATGGATTCTTCCCATCCGCTATGGCTAAAACCGGATCGGCAAAGCCAGCCTTTGCAAAGGCGGCCCGCCGATGTTCACATTGAGGGCAAGCGCCGCAGGGGCGTTCTCTACCCAGCAGGCAGCTATAAGTATGGGCGTAATCAACTCCCAGGGCATGACCCTGACGTATGACTTCTGCCTTGTCCCATTCGATTAATGGGGTCACGAGTCTGATTTCATCGAGCGTGGCCGTCAGTGCGCGGAAGGCGTCGATGAAAGGCGGAGCAGCATTTTTCTGGGACGCAGCGTCTTCCTTATTCACAGCCAGGACGATGTGACTGGCGCGACGATCGGCAGCATAGCTGAAAGCCAATCCCAGCAGCGCGAGATTACGGTGCGGCAAAGGCACATGCGCCTGCCAAACATGCCCGCGGCGAAATGCGGTGCCCACCTCGCTCAATTCGAGCGTCTCAAGCTCCAGGCCCAAATCGGAACACACAGCATTGGCTGCCGCTCGTTCGCGTTCAAAGGCGCGTTGTCCGTAATCAATGTAGAGCGGGAGAACACGCGTGCGGCGAGAAACCAAATGCAATGCAGTGGCGCTATCAATGCCACCGCTCAATAACACGAGGCTGAGCGATTCGCGGGGCATTCAACGCTTGCGAGTAGAAAGCAGGCGGGCGAGGATCATCAATACCAGTACAAACAAGGTGCTGATCAACGCGCCTGCCCAGGCGATCTGGTGCCAATTGTCGTACGGCCCCATAGCGAAATTGAACAGCACCTGGGGCACTGCGGCCATAGGCTGGTTGGGATCAAGGGTGAAGAACTGATTACCCAGCGAAGTGAACAGCAATGGCGCAGCCTCCCCAATGATGCGGGCAACGGCGAGGAGCACGCCGGTGACGATGCCGGCCAGGCTGGCACGGTAAACGATCCAGACCGTGACTTTCCAACGAGGTGCTCCCAGGGCGATGGCGGCCTCCCGCATCTGGTCCGGGATCAGTTGCAGCATCGTGTCCGTAGTACGCACGGTGACAGGCAGAGCGATAATGGCCAGGGCAATGGTGCCGGCCCAACCGGAAAAGTGATTGGTGGGCTGTACTACGACTCCATAGACAAACACACCGATAACGATGGAGGGCGCTGAAAGCAGCACATCATTAATAAATCGCACTATCGAGGCAATTCGGGTGTGATGCCCGAATTCAGCCAGATAGGTGGCGGCAAGGATGCCGATAGGAGCAGCGATGAGAATACCCAGCGAAGTCATGAGAAGACTACCGACGAAAGCGTTGGCCAGGCCTCCGCCGGGAATTCCAGCGCCCGGCGTGCTCTCGATAAACAAGGCGGGATTAATGTAGGCCACGCCTTTTGAAAAAAGCACGAAAAGAATCCAGCCAAGAAAAAAAAGGGCAACACCCGTAAGGAAGATGGACGCGCCCATATTGATGAGGTTGAGCGCACGCCGGCGCATATATTTCGGATTACTCATGCCTTCTCCCCCCGGCCGCGTTCGACTCGCATCAACAGCAGTCTTGCCAATGCCAGCACGATGAAGGTGATAATAAATAGAATCAGGCCCAGGGCGATGAGCGCCGAGCGGTGAGGAACCGTGGTAGCCTCGGTGAATTCATTGGCGATGGTGGAGGCAATGGTATTGCCAGGCATGAACAGTGATGTGTGGATGTCATGAGCATTGCCGACCACGAATGTCACCGCCATCGTCTCTCCCAGCGCCCGCCCAAGTCCCAGCATGACGCCACCGATCACGCCAACGCTGGTGTAAGGCAGCACGATGTGGCGGATCACTTCCCAGCGGGTCGAGCCCATGGCGTAGGCAGACTCCTTGAGTGTTGCTGGCACCACGTCGAACACGTCGCGCATGACCGCGGCGATGAAGGGAATGATCATGATGGTCAATACCAGCCCCGCCACCAACCAACCCAGGCCGATCGGCGGGCCCTGGAACAAAACGCCAATCACAGGAAGGTTGCCGAGCGTGTCGCTGATACGCCATTGCACATTGTCGGCGAACCAGGGCGCAAAAATGAATAATCCCCAAATGCCGTAGATGATGGAAGGAATGCCAGCCAGAAGTTCGACGGCAATACCGATGGGTCGGCGCAACCAACGCGGCGAAAGCTCGGTAAGAAACAAGGCGATGCCGAAACTCATCGGCACAGCCAGGGAAATGGCAATGAAAGATGTCACCAAAGTGCCGAGAATGGACGAGGCAGCTCCATACTTCTCGGTGACCGGATTCCAGGCCGATGAGGTGAAAAAGCCGAAACCGAAGCGGCTGAAGGCCGGCCAGGCGTCCACCAGCAGCTCGATGATAATGGCGCCGAGTACCAGCAGAACGCCCCAGGCGAACAGCAGGGTTCCGGCCCGAAAGAGCCAATCCGCACGTCGGCCAAAAGCCATGCGCCTTGCGCGCAAGGCAATCGCCTTCGTTGTCAGGCTGTTTGCACTCATGCACGTATTGTCCTGCAAATGAATCTGCAAATAAAGACGGCGGAGCTTTCTCCGCCGTCAGTTACCACCATCTAGGGATTTTCTCCTAAGCGATCATTTCCAGATCGTCGGGTGAATGTCCTGATGCCAGGTGGTCTCGATCATTTTGACCACGCTCATGGGCATGGGAATGTATTCGAGCTTCTCAGCAATCGGACGTCCCTTGGTATATCCCCAGTCGAAAAACTTCAATACCGCCTTGGTGCGTTCTGGCTGGGAAGGTTTTGCCGGCACCAAAGCGAACGTTGCGCCGGTGATCGGCCAGCTCTTGGCGCCCGGCTGGTTGGTCAGTATCAGGTAATATCCAGGGGCATGTTTCCAATCGGCATTGGCGGCGGCGGCCGCAAAATTCTCGGCTGTCGGCGCAACACGCTGGCCGGCGCGGTTGATCATGTCGGCATAGTTCATGTGATTCTGGGTCACGTAGGCGTATTCATTGTAGCCGATCGCGCCGCGAATGCGATCAACATAAGCGGCTACGCCTTCGTTACCCTTGCCGCCGACATTACCGCTGGAAGGCCAATTGACCGCCTTGCCAAAACCCACTTCCTTCTTCCAAGTCGGGCTGACCTTGCTCAGGTAGTTGGTGAAAATGAACGTGGTGCCCGAGCCATCGGAGCGATGCACCACGGTGATGCGCAGATGGGGCAGCTTCAGGCCGGGATTGAGCTTCTCGATGGCCGGCGCGTTCCAGTAAGTGATCTTGCCCATAAAGATGTCCGCCAGCACCGGGCCGGAAAGCACCATCTGGCCGGGCTTGACGCCGGGCACGTTGATGGTGGGAATGACGCCGCCCATGGCCGTCGGGAACTGCACGAGCGAATGTTTTTTTAGGTCTTTTTCATTCAGCGGCGCATCGGTAGCGCCGAAGTCCACAGTGCGCGACTCGATGGCGCGAATGCCGCCGCCCGAGCCGATGGACTGGTAGTTGAGCTGCACGCCGGTCTGCTTGGCGTACTGATCCGCCCAGGCCGAATACAGCGGATAGGCGAATGAGGAACCGGCGCCGGTGATCTGCTTCACCGAGGTGGCGTGGGCGGCGCCGCCCAATAGAGCGGCCAAACTTGCCGTGGCCGCGAATTTGGTCAAATTAGAAAATTTCATGGATCGCTCCTTATAATGACAATACAAGAGTCCAAAATATGGGTGCTCGAACAACACCTATCCGATACATCCCGTCCAAAGCAACGCCATTTCATCATGCTCACATGACTGTTTTATGACATTCTGGGGACTCGCAAGAAAATCCATGCATAAAAGCGCAAATATGGGCTACCATCACGGCTATTAATTCAACGGAGAAGCCATGCTCGGCCACATCAAGTCATTCTTGCGAAAGCACATCGCCGACGAGTCGCCCGACGCCGAACGTAAGCAGGCATTGCGCCTGGCCACAGCAACGCTACTGCTCGAAATCAGCCGCGCGGATTTCGATACCGATGAGGCCGAACTCGAATCCATCGCCGCCGCTCTTGGCAACGCGTTCGATCTGGAAAAATCGACCGTGCGTGAGCTTATCGCCGAGGCGTTAAACACGCATGAGGCGGATCTATCGCTCTATCCTTCCGTCAAAATCGTCAATACATTCTGCAGCCACGAAGAAAAATACCGCATGCTCTGCGATCTTTGGCGCGTCGCCTACGCCGACGGCCGGCTAGACAAGTACGAGGAATACCAGATCCGGCGCATTGCCGATCTGCTGTATGTGCCGCATTCCGACTTCATCCGCGCCAAGCTCAGCGTGCAGAACGAGGCATGATCCACCGTCGGCGGCCTTCACCGCTGTTCTGGCTCAGCCTGCTCTATCTCCTGCTGATCGCCTATGCCAGCCTGTTCCCGCTGGACTGGCATCCGCCACTCGTGTGGCGCGATCCGCTTAGCTACCCCTGGCCGCGCTATGACGCGCGCTCGGACATCCTGGTCAATATATTGGCGTATGTGCCGCTAGGCTTTTTGTTCGCGGTCGCCTGGCGCCGGATCGGGCGTCTGCCCTCTGCCCTGCTGGCGCTGGCCGCCGGTTTCGGGCTGAGCTTTTGCGTGGAATTCCTGCAAGAAGCCCTGCCGGGGCGCGTCACTTCGATCGCCGATATCACGCACAACACGCTGGGCGCCCTGATTGGCGTGCTGCTGGCCCAGTTCTTCGCCCATGACACGCTGAGCGGTACCTGGCTGCGGCTGATCTACCGGGGCTGGGTGGAAGCCGGCACCCTGCCCATGCTGGCGCTGCTCGCCACCGCCTTGTGGATGGCCGCCGAGCTGTTTCCCTATGTGCCTTCGCCGGATATGTCGACCATTAAGCAGGGTTTGCGACCTTTGCTGGAGACGGCCCTGCATCCGCAACAGTTCGAGATGTGGAAATTTCTCTGCGATGCCTGCGAGCTGTTCGGCATCGGGCTACTGGCGCGTATCGCTCTACGCCCGCCGTCGCTGCCATTGATCGCGCTGGCGATGGCTGGGGTCGCCGTGCTCAAGGTCGTAATCGTGGATCAGGCGCTGTCGGCCGAATACCTGCTGGCCACGCTGCTGGCCGTCTTCCTGCTGGCGTCCTTCGGCTGGCAGACGGCGCGCCAGCGTGCGGCGCTCGCCGGACTCGCGGTGGCGAGCATGCTGGTCATCGACGAACTGCGCCGCGGTCACGGTGATCATTTTTATTCCTTCAACTGGGTGCCGTTCGCCCGCCAGATCGGTACGCTGCCCGGATTCGGCGGTCTGCTGGCAACGGTGTGGATTGCGCTGGCGCTAGCCACAGCGGCGCGGACGCTGGCCGGAACCGGCCGCTGGGCGCGCGCTGCCGACTGGGCGGGCGGTGTGTGCCTGTTTCTCGGCTGGTTCGCCCTCGAATGGCATCAGCAATGGGTGCCGGGACGCATTCCAGACATCACCGATGCCCTGGTGGGTTGGGTGGTGTGGATCCTGGCCTGGCGCGTGCCGCTCAGGCCCGCGTGAAACGGTAGACAGCGATTTCGCTCATCAGATTCGGCAGCAAAGCCGCGAGACGCCGCTTGCGGTGGCCGGCATCCACCACCGCCCGCTCCAGGATCCGCAGCCCCTTCTCCTCACACAGACGCTCGAAATCGTGCAGGGTGCATAGATGGATGTTGGGCGTGTCATACCAGGCATAGGGCAACACACGGCTGACCGGCATGCGCCCGCCCACGGCCAACTGCAGCCGGTTTTTCCAGTGCGCCATGTTGGGAAAGGTGACGATGCCTTCCCTGCCGACCCGCGCCATCTCTTCGATCAGCCGGTCGGGGTGACGCATGGCCTGCAGGGTCTGTGTCATGATCACGTAATCGAAGGAATCGTCGTCGAAGAATTCCGACAGCCCCTCATTCAAGTCGCTCTGAATCACATCCACGCCGTTATCCAGGCAGCGCACAATGTTGGCGTCGTCGATTTCCAGGCCGTAGCCGCTCACTTGCCGGGTTTCGCGCAAGTGCCGCAGCAAGGTGCCATCGCCGCAGCCTAAATCGAGCACCCGGGAACCTGGGGCGATCCATTCACTGATCAGAGCGAAATCCGGCCGCAGGCTCATGACGCACGCTCCGCGGCGACCCCGCGCATGTAGCTGCCCAGCACTTTCATGTATTGCGGAATGGGAAGCAAGAACGCATCGTGCCCCTGGGTGGCCTCGATTTCGGCATAGCTCACCGCGCGGTCGGCGTCGAGCAGGGCGCGCACGATCTCGCGCGAGCGTTCAGGCGAAAAGCGCCAGTCGCTGGTAAAGGAAATGACCAGGAAACGCGCCTGCGCACGGCGAAAGGCCGCGGCCAGATCGTGATCGAATTCCGCGGCCGGGTCGAAATAATCCAGCGCCTTGGTCATCAGCAGATAGGTATTGGCATCGAAACGATCGACGAAACTCTGGCCCTGATAACGCAGATAGCTTTCGACCTGGAACTCCACGTCGAAACCGAAGTTGAGCCGCCCCTCGCGCAGCTCGCGGCCGAATTTCTCGCGCATGGCGCTGTCGGAAAGATAGGTGATGTGCCCCAGCATCCGCGCCAGCATCAGGCCGCGCCGCGGCACCGTGCCATGTTCGTAGAAATGGCCGGCGTGAAAATCCGGATCGGACATGATCGCCTGGCGCGCGACCTCGTTGAAGGCGATGTTTTGCGCCGACAGCTTGGGCGCGGCGGCGATCACCACCGCATGGCGCAGCCGCTCGGGAAGGTCGATGGCCCACTGCATGACCTGCATGCCGCCCAGGCTGCCGCCCACCACCGCCGCCCATTGCGCTATACCCAGGGCATCGGCGAGCAGCGCCTGACTGCGCACCCAGTCGCGCACGGTCACGATAGGAAAGTCGGCGCCATAAGGACGGCCGGTTTCGGGGTTGATCGAGGCCGGGCCGGTGGAGCCCTTGCAACCGCCCAGATTGTTCGGCGCCACAATGAAGAAGCGGTTGGTGTCCAGCGGCTTGCCCGGGCCGATGGCCGCCTCCCACCAGCCGGGCTTGCGGTCGCTGAGCGAATGATACCCCGCCGCGTGATGATCTCCGGACAGCGCATGGCAGACCAGCACGGCGTTGTCGCGGGCCGGGTTGAGCTCGCCGTAGGTTTCGTAGATCAGCTCGAAACGCGGCAGCGTGCGCCCGCAATCGAGCGCCAGTGGCGTTTCGAACGTCTGCGTCTTGGGAGTCACCAAACCAACGGAATTGTCCGGAAGGGTTTCGGGCATGAGAACGCAGGAGATAAGGAAAAGGGGCGAAAAGTCTAAACAGACGATCCATTCAGCGCAACTTCGGCTTGAGAGTAGTCAGCCGGAAAACAGCGAAGGAGACTGCGGTCCTATAATCAAAAGTATAGGCATATAAGATTATTATTATAATTTGATATATTTCAATTAAATCAATTTGTTAAGTTGAAATAATAAGGTTATCCTGAGCGTCAGGATAGGGAGGAAAGACGACAATGAACTTGACAAAAATGCAATCACATAAAATCAGATCCGAACTCAAAAAAAGGATTGCGGCCTGCCGGCCTCGGCTTTACCGAATGGCCTATGCGTGGTGCTGCGAGCCAGCTCTAGCCGATGACCTTGTCCAAGAGACCCTCATAAAGGCACTGCAGAAATTGGATCAGTTGCGAGAGCTGGAAAGAATAGAAAGCTGGATGTACAGTATTTTGCACAATTGCTGGCGCACCTATCTGCGCCAAAAACGCCCAGAATCATCCCTTGACGATGAAATCATTCCTTGCGAAGACTGTCCGGAAAAGTTCAATCAGCGCCAACAAACTATCGACGCCGTTCGATCCGCGATTGCCTGTTTGCCGCTAGGGCAAAGGGAAGTCGTGACTTTGGTGGATATCAACGGATTCGCCTATGCGGAAGTCGCTGATATCATGAGTATCCCCATTGGCACCGTGATGAGCCGTCTCAATCGCGCCCGCAAAGCATTACAGACGGCATTGTCCGATCTCAGCGAAGCGCCTGTGCGAACATCACGGCTCAGGAGGATAAAATGAATCTTGGGAATCGCTTTTCTCAGTACTGGTTGCACGCCTATGTGGATGATGAATTGAGTCCCGCCGATCGTCTCGAAGTGCTACAAATGATGCGCCGCGACGAAACCCTGCGGACGGAGATTCATGAACTACAAGACACCAAAGAACTCGTTCGACAGGCATTCATGCAACCACCCGAGCCTGCAAATAACCTTTTCCGACGCGATTCATTCTCGTCATTATCGCACTGGCGGCCACTGGCGGGCATGGTGGCCGTGATGTTGCTGATGATTTTCAGTTTTGCGCTCGGCCGCTTCACTGAAAACTCCGGCACACCTTCTTTGCGCGCGACATTGAATCAAATGGGTGCCGTCGGTTTGCAAAAAACCGGCTTTAGCACAAATCCCAAGCGGGTTCTCCTGCATGTGGCCTCAGAGAACCATGTAACTTTCACCCATACGCTCGATCAGGCGAAAAAACTTCTGGCAACCTATGGCAAGCAGGGAATGAAAGTGGAACTGATCGTCAACGGCGGGGCATTGGAATTATTGCGCGCGGGCAATAATCCTTATGCCCAACAGGTTCAAGCCCTCTTGAAGAAATACCCGAATTTACATGTCGTCGCCTGCGGCGCCGGGCTAAATTACCTGAACTCAAAAAATGGTTTCCCAATCGAATTGATGCATCAGGTACGGGTTGCCCCATCCGCAGTTCAGGAAATCGTCAAACGTTTGCGCCAGGGTTGGTTCTATGTCAATGCCTGATGAGATGTCGCTTGTGCTACATCCCGGCCGCAAAAGGCTGGAAATTTTCCTTGTTGATTGCGTGCCGATAGGCTTCTTGGCCAGTGACGATGCCCGCGTCCATGAGGCGCCGCAATTCTCCATCCATGGTATGCATGCCGAGCATGGCTCCGCTCTGCATTACATTTTCAAGCTGTGAAGTCTTGCCGTCGCGGATCAAATTGGATACGGCCGGGGTATTGAGCAAAATTTCTGTGGCTGCCACCCGCCCTTGACCATCCGCTCTGCGTACCAGCTGTTGAGCGATGACGCCACGCAGTGAGGTGGACAACATGATGCGCACCTGAGACTGTTTTCCAGCCGGGAAAGAATTGATAATTCGATCGACGGTCACGTCGGCACGGCTGGTATGCAAGGTTCCAAACACGAGTATGCCGGTTTCGGCCGCTGTAACGGCCAGGCTGATCGTTTCCAGATCGCGCAATTCGCCGACCAGAATCACATCCGGATCCTCTCGCAAGGCGGAACGCAAGGCCGATGCAAAGCTCTTTGCATGGCGGCCGACTTCGCGTTGACTGATAAGGCAACGTTTTCGCCGGTGTACGAACTCTATGGGATCTTCGATTGTAAGGATGTGTCCCCGACGGGTCTCGTTGATTGCATCCACCATGGCCGCCAAAGTGGTCGATTTCCCAGAACCGGTTTTTCCGGTCACCAGAACCAGACCTTGCTTGTAAAGACAGAGGCTTCGCGCCGCCGCGGGCATATCGAGCTGTTCGAGGCTCAGGGCTTCGGCCGGAATGGCGCGCAGAACCATGCCTACGCCTCCGATATGTCGGAACAGGTTGACCCGAAAGCGGGCACGCTCGTTCAGCTCATGTGAGAAATCGGCGCCGTCTTCCTTGTCGAACTGTCGGCGAGCACGTTCATTAAGAATTTCTCCCGCCATTTCAGCTACTTCATCTGCATCCAGAGGCGTATCCGCGCAAACTTCCAACTCTCCATCGATGCGCATCCGCATCGGCTGTCCGGCAATCAGATGGAGATCTGAGCCCCCCCGCGCAAGGAGGTCATCCAGCAATGCATCGACTCTCGCCATCAGTGGCCTCCTGGCGTATGGATCCTCGGCAGTAGTTCGGCATCCGTGACGAAACGCTGAAACTGTTTCTTGTCTTGCGCGTAAAGATAGGCGTCGTTCGGATCGATTTCCTTGCGGCCAATGGCTTCGAGCAAGGCCTGATCCAACAGTTGCATACCCTGATCGCGACCTGTTTGCATCACGGAGGGGATTTGGTGTGTTTTATCCGCCAACAGCAATTTCCCTATGGCATGGTTCATAACGAGTGTCTCGACAATGGCGCGGCGACCTCTCCCATCGGCCGTTTTAACCAAAATCTGGGTCACCACTCCGCGAAGATTCTGAGAGAGAAAACTCTTGCCCTGCTCCCGTTGCTCCGCGGGCAGGGCGTCGATGATCCGGTCTATGGTTTTGATCGCGGTCGTGGTATGCAGGGTGCCTAGCACCAAATGGCCTGTTTCCGCCGCCACCATGGCCATCATGATGGATTCTGGATCGCGTAACTCACCCACCATGATGACATCCGGATCCTCGCGCAGCGCGGCCCGCAGGCCGGTGGTGAAATCCGGCAAATGAGTGCCCACCTCCCTCTGCACAACCTGCGCCTTGCGGCTTTGATGGACGAATTCAATTGGATCTTCCAGGGTGAGGATATTCACCGCCCGCTGTCGATTGATGTGATCGATGATCGCAGCCAGCGTGGTGGATTTTCCCGTTCCCGTCGAGCCCGTAACCAGCAACATTCCTTGATGATGATCGGCCAGTTTGTTGATGACGGGCGGCAGACCCAGTTCTGACAGGGAAGGGGTTTGCATGGGGATGTGCCGAAATGTAGCACCGATGCCGGTCGACTTACGGAATACATTCACTCTGAAACGGCCCGCTTCCTCGGACATATAGGAAAAGTCCAGATCCTCTCCGCGTCGAAAATCCGCCCTCTGGTTTTCTGTCAGCAATTCGAACAAATACCCTTGCAACTCCCGCTCGCCCAGCTCGCGAAATTTGATTGGCATGATGTCACCGTTCATCCTCAACAAAGGAGGAACACCGACTGCCAGATGGATATCTGAGCACCCCTGCTCCCTACCCAGTTTCAAAAAGGCGTCGATTCGCGGCAAGAGCGACTCCTTATGTCAGCGCCGGTGATATTTTGACATGAACGCATCGAGGGTGCGACGGACATCTTTCATCTTCTGAAACCGTTTTTCCGGTTCCTTAGCCATCATGCGCATGACCATCGTGCTGAGAATACGGGAGATTTCCGGATTGCGTTCATGCGGCGCCGGCGCCTTGCCAGTGACGTGTTGATACATCACCGAGACATTGTCATTTCCGCTGAATGGCGGGCTTCCCGTCAGCATTTCGTAGAAAATCACCCCCAGGCTATAGATGTCGGTGCGTTCATCCACCGGCTTACCCAAGATCTGTTCAGGCGCCATATAACGCGGCGTGCCCACCAGCAATCCGGTACGCGTCAATCGCGTATCCCCTCCGTCCACAGCCGCAGATACCCCAAAGTCCACGACTTTCACCACATTGTGTTCATCAATAAGAATGTTGGCCGGTTTAAGATCTCGATGCACGATGCCCTGGGCATGCGCGGCCATCATCCCAGAGGCCACATCGTGGATGATGGCTATGCTCCTGTCCACGCCCAAGGGCACCTTTGCCTTGATGTCGGCCGATAAAGGCGTTGAGGCGAAATATTCCATGCTGATCGTATAAAGCCCTCCGATGATGAAAAAATCATAAATTCTGATGATATTACGATGCTCAACGCTTTTCGCCAGTTCATGTTCGCGCTGAAAGCGTTTGATCATGTTGCCCTCGTTGGCCATGTGAGAATGCAAGGATTTGAGAATGACATCTTCGCCACGCTCCATGTCCTCGGCCAAAAGGACGGTGCCGAACGAGCCGCGTCCAACCCGACGAATGTAACGGTAACGGTCACCCAATACCTCGCCGGCCCTGAGTTGATCGATGACAAGAGGTCGAGACTGCAGGACGGGAACTTCCGGCAAGGGAGCTTCTTTTACCGAAGAAGCTTTAACTTCAATACGCGCTTTTCTCAAGCCCTCTGCCATAGATTGCAAAGACCCAATAGACTGATCAGGGCGCTCGAAACGCTCCTGCAGGCGGGTCGCGCTGTCCTCAGCCACTTCTCGGATTTCATCTTCGGAGGCATGTTTGGCAACGTCGAGCAGACGTTCCATAACTTTGGAAAAATGATTTGCATCAGTCAATTCGACCAACGCCAGCATGGCTTCGCTACGTACAGTCGGCTCTTTTCTATCGAGTGCTTGCAACACGGAAGCAAGGACTTCGACATCGCCCAATTTGGACAAGGCGCGCAGCGCCGCCACGCAGGTGGCCGCATCCGATTTCAGCAGCGGTAACAAAGCCGGAACAGCAGCCTTGTTACCGAGATTACCCAAGGCATCCACCGCCCGTTCTCTCACCCACCAATCCGTATCACGCACCGCATTCATGAGATAGATAAAAGATCGTTCATCCTTGATCGAATTGAGAATCTCTATCGCTGACCGGCGAATGTCCTCATCTTCGTCACTCAACAGTTCCACCACGGCCTTGATCACCCTTCCTCCACCTATCGCGGCGAGGGCATCCGCGGCGCGTGCGCGTACCCACCAATCATCATCCTTGATCGCATGAAGCAATGTTCTGATCGATCGCGTGTCGCAAATTCCGTTGAGGACTTCTACACCCGCACGGCGTACGTATTCAGACTCATCGCGTAGGACATCGATGACATGCTTCAGCGTTTCGGGGTGATCACGCTGGATGATGATGTCGACCGCCTGATTTTGGATGCTTACAGCGGCATCATGCAAAAGTCGAAATAACGTTTCCATGTCCAAACCCTGTTCAGAATGGGATGACAAGGCTTCCAGCGCTGTTTGCCGCACCGTTTTGCTTGGATCATCCAGCATTTTCCTGAGCACCTGCCAGGCTGAGGCAGTCTGATAGCGTCCCAGCAAAGTAAGCGCCCACGAATCGACACCTGTTCTCTGATCACCTACTGCCACAGACTTTCTCCTGCCTCACCACAACGCAGGAGAATCCCATGGCACCGACCGACACCACTGACCGCACCACCTTCTG